>ENA-OPCW01000542-OPCW01000542.1-human-gut-metagenome-genome-assembly--contig:-NODE-542-length-20593-cov-4.750803_pt1 | contig 20593 bp, 18 predicted proteins | sample MGYA00241258_ERZ501496 | MGnify/ENA primary metagenome ERZ501496 (study PRJEB25962, sample SAMEA2042660) | human gut metagenome | biome: human gut; feature: human-associated habitat; material: faeces...
GGGCTGCAACAAAATCGCACTTGGGCATCACTTCAACGATGTTGTGGAGACGACCGTTATGGGGATGTTCTACGGTGCCCAGCTGCAAGCCATGCTGCCGAAGCTGCACAGCCGCAATTTTCCCGGCATGGAGCTGATTCGCCCAATGTACTGCATCCACGAGGAGGACATCTGCGCCTGGCGCGATTTCAACGCCCTGCACTTTATCGCCTGCGCCTGCCGCCTGACCGAAGAGCGCGACAAAAGCGGCGATGGCATCGGCAACTCGAAGCGCGCGGAAATCAAGCAGCTGCTGAAAACGCTTCGGGAGACGAACCCCGATGTAGAGAAGAACGTGTTCAGCGCGATTCACGCCGTCAGTCTGGACACCATGCCGGGCTGGAAAATCGGCGAAAAGGAATACAGTTTCCTGGATGACTATGACAATTGGGAAGCAACGCACCGTCCGGCGGATAAGTAAACGAATACGGGTCAAGGGAAGCATTTTCCCCTGACCCGTTTTTATATAATACGACAAATGTACAAATTTCCGTTTTTAGACAAAAATTCAGCTCCCCAATGAAGCAGATTTTTGCTGCCATCAGGGAGCTGTTTGCTTATTCCGTTTTTTCCGGCGGATTCGCTATTTCCGGCGCTTCCGTCGGCTTCGGCGGATTCGTTGGCTTCGGCGGATTCGTCGGCATCGGGGCTTTCGTCACTGCCGGCGCTTTCGTCGTTTCCGGGGGCTTTGTCGCTTCGGGCGCATCGGTCGCTTCCGCATCGTTGGGCTTGTCCAGCACCAGCGGTTCAAGCCCCAGCAAATCAGAAACCGTCACGAACTCGAATCCCGCGTCGCGCAGCATGGGAATCAGCGTTTTCAGGCACTCATAGTCCGCCATTCGCGCGTGATACAGCAAAATCGAGCCGTTCTGGGTATCGCGGAACGCCTGATAAGGTTCGGTCTGCGTTTGGGGCATTGTCTGTTTTATGCTCCGGATTATTATCTGGCGAATCCGCTCGAAATTCTGAAGGTTTGGGAGGGTGGACTTGCCAGTCATGGGGGAACGTTGGGTATAATCATCGCCATCTATTTTTATTCTAAGCGGGTTAGCCATCGGAGCATGCTTTGGACATTCGACAAACTGGTGGTCCCTACCGGCCTTGTGGCTGCTATGATCCGATTGGGAAACCTGATGAATCATGAAATATACGGACATCCGACAGATCTGCCCTGGGGGTTTCGTTTTATTGAAAACCTGCATGCTTGGAAAAGAGGAGCAGCTCCCGTTTTTACCGCTCCCAGTCATCCTACACAACTTTATGAAGCCGCCAGCTATTTGGTGACTTTCGTTATTTGTATGTGGCTCTACTTCAAAAAAGATGCCTGGAAGAAGGAGGGGCTTATCTTCGGTGTATTTATGATTTGCGTATTCGGTTCGCGCTTCTTCATTGAGTTTTTGAAAAACGATCAGGAAGAGTTCGAGGCTGATATGATGCTGAATATGGGGCAATGGCTCAGTATTCCGTTCGTTTTGGCCGGTATCTACTTCGTATGGCGTGCCATGCGGCTTGGAAAAGGAATGAAGAAGATTTGATTTTTGATTTTCAACTTTTAATTTTTAATTTTCAAAGTGTATAAGTTAAAAGAAATAGCAGATAAAGTTTACTATGTAGGGGTAAACGACCGGCAAAAAGCTCTTTTTGAGAATATGTGGCCTTTGCCTTATGGTGTATCTTATAATTCCTATCTGATCGTGGACGAGAAAACGGTCCTGGTCGACACGGTGGATGTGTGTTATTCCGATATTTTCTTGAAAAAAATAGCGGATGCTCTCGACGGGCGTCCTTTGGATTTTTTGATCGTGAACCATATGGAGCCGGATCATGCGGGCAGTATCCGTTTGTTGCGCCAGCAGTATCCGGATGTCCGGATCGTCGGAAACAAGCAGACTTTCGGCATGTTGAATGGGTATCACGGTATCTCGACGGGATTGTATGAAGTGAAGGAAGGAGACACCCTGAGTGTGGGCCGTCACCAACTGTCTTTCTATATGGCTCCGATGGTGCACTGGCCGGAAGTGATGGTCACTTACGATTCGACTGACAAAATCCTGTTCTCTGCCGATGCCTTCGGTACTTACGGAACGTTGGATGGCGGTGTGATCGACTCTGAAATGAATGTGGAACATTATTGGGAGGAAATGCTCCGTTATTATTCCAATATTGTCGGTAAATATGGAAATCCTGTACAGCGTGCTTTGCAGAAGTTGTCGGCTTTGGATATCCGGACGATCTGTTCGACTCACGGTCCGGTGTGGCGTGAATATGCAGCAAAAGCGATCGATATTTATGACCGTATGAGCCGTTATGAAGGTGAAGAAGGTGTGACGATCGTGTACGGCAGCATGTATGGCAATACCGAACAGATGGCAGAAGCGATTGCCGCTTCTTTGGCCGCGAACGGGGTGAAGAATATCGTCATGCACAATGTGAGCAAGAGCCCTGCATCTTATGTCTTGAAAGATATTTTCAAGTATAAAGGCTTGATTATCGGTAGCCCGACTTACAGTAACCGTCTGTTCCCTGAAATCGAATCGATTCTGGATAAGATCGAAACGCGCGAAGTGAAGCATCGTCTCTACGGCTATTTCGGCTCTTTCACTTGGGCGGGAGCTGCGGTGAAAAACTTGGCGGCATTCGGCGAGAAGATGAAATGGGAAGTTGTGGGTGTTCCGGTGGAACAGAAACAAGCTCTGAAAGCCGACAAGTATGAAGAATGCTGGGCTTTGGGAGAAGAAATGGCCAAGAAATTGAAAACTGAGAATTGAAAATGGAAAATTCTTGGTCAGAAAGAATAAAGGTATTACTTTTAGGAACGAAAGAACTAAATTAAAAAAAGCGTATGAGACTAATTATTGAACCTAATTACGAGCAACTTTCAAAGTGGGCCGCTAATTATGTGGCAGCCAAAATTAAGAAGGCGAATCCTACGGCAGAGAAACCATTTGTATTGGGCTTGCCTACAGGCTCTTCTCCCTTGGGCATGTACAAGAATCTGATCGAACTGAACAAACAGGGGGTAATCTCTTTCCAGAATATCATAACTTTCAATATGGACGAATATGTAGGTTTACCGAAAGACCATCCTGAAAGCTATCATTCTTTCATGTGGAACAACTTTTTCAGCCATATCGACATTAAGCCTGAGAATGTGAACATCCTGAATGGAAACGCAGAAGATCTGGAAGCCGAATGCGCCGCTTACGAAGCAAAGATGAAAGCTGCCGGTGGTGTGGACCTGTTCCTGGGAGGTATCGGTCCTGACGGGCATATCGCTTTCAACGAGCCGGGTTCTTCTTTGTCTTCCCGTACCCGTGTCAAGTCTTTGACAACCGATACGATCATCGCCAATTCCCGTTTCTTCGATAACGATGTCAACAAAGTTCCGAAGACTTCCGTTACGGTCGGCGTTGCTACGGTATTGGATGCAAAAGAGGTGCTGATCATGGTGAACGGTCATAACAAAGCCCGTGCTTTGCAGCAGGCTGTTGAAGGTGCGGTAAACCAGATGTGGACTATCACGGCTTTGCAGATGCACCCGAAGGGTATTATCGTTGCCGACGAGGCTGCTTGTGCAGAACTGAAAGTCGGTACATACAACTATTTCAAGGATATTGAGAAAGACAATCTTTGTCCCTGCTCTTTATTGAAGTAAATTTTTATTATTCATAATAGTTTTGATTTAACATCGAAAGGCTGTGTCTGTGATAGATGCGGCCTTTCTTATTGGTTGAACATGTCTTTGTTGTAGAAGTTCATGATTGAAATCAGTTGATCGTGGGCGATTTGTGCGGGACTGTCGGAGTTCAGGTCCATCGCCGTAAGATAGTTGTTCAGGGCCTGCCGGATATCCCCTTTTTTACGGTAGGCATTGCCACGTAAGTAATACGCTTCATCAGAAGATGTGTTTTTTTCTATGTATTCGTCCAACAAACGGATAGCTTCGTCTGTTTTACCGTCGGTAATGAGTTGTTTAATAGTTTCCATTTCGAGATTTATGATTTGTAATTTATGAATTATAGATGCCGATTTGGGCAGATAAAGTGCAAATTTAAATCATAAATCATAAATGATAAACCATAAATCATGGATTTTGTGTAAGTTTGCACCCGATTTCAAAAAGATAAGACGTTATTATGCAAAAGAATCTGGTAATAGTGGAGTCACCCGCTAAGGCAAAAACCATTGAAAAGTTCCTCGGAAAAGATTATAAGGTTATGTCGAGCTATGGTCATATCCGCGATCTGAAGACGAAAGAGTTTAGTATTGACATCGAGCACGACTATGCTCCGCAGTACGTGATACCGGCCGACAAGAAGAAGCTGGTCAGCGAACTGAAATCCGAAGCCAAGTCTGCCGAACAGGTATGGCTCGCTTCCGATGAGGACCGTGAGGGAGAGGCTATATCCTGGCACTTGTATGAAGTGCTGGGCCTGAAACCTGAAAATACTAAACGTATCGTCTTTCATGAAATTACCAAGAATGCCATTCTGCATGCTATTGAAACACCACGCGATATCAATATTAACTTGGTGAACGCCCAACAGGCACGTCGTGTGTTGGACCGTATCGTGGGATTCGAACTTTCGCCGATTTTGTGGCGTAAGGTAAAACCCGCATTATCGGCCGGACGTGTGCAGTCGGTGGCTGTGCGCCTGATTGTGGAACGGGAGCGGGAGATCAATGAATTTGTAAGCGAGGCGGCTTTCCGTGTGATTGCAAACTTTATCCTGCCTGACGGCACGACGGTGTTGAAAGCCGAATTGAACCGCCGCCTGAAAGACAAGAAAGAGGTGGAAGCCTTTTTGGAATCCTGTAAGAATGCTTCGTTTACGATTGACGATATCACGACGAAACCGGTAAAGAAATCGCCAGCTCCTCCTTTTACGACTTCCACTTTGCAGCAGGAAGCGGCTCGTAAGTTAGGATACTCCGTGTCGCAGACGATGATGATCGCACAGCGTTTATATGAATCCGGACTGATCACTTATATGCGTACCGACTCCGTGAACTTGAGCGATCTGGCATTAGGTACGGCGAAAGAGGCTATCTTCGAAACATACGGTGAGAAATATTATAAGTTCCGCCAATATCATACCAAAAGCAAGGGAGCACAGGAAGCGCATGAGGCGATTCGTCCGACCTATATCAGTAATGTGGAGGCAGGAAGCTCTTCGCAGGAAAAGAAGCTGTATGAACTGATCCGTAAACGTACGATCGCTTGCCAGATGGCGGATGCCGAATTGGAGCGCACGACTATTTCGGTCGGTATTAGCGGGCAGACGGAACGTTTTGTCGCTGTCGGCGAAGTAATCAGTTTCGAAGGTTTCCTTCAGGCTTATATGGAAAGTAACGACGACGAAGTGGAGAGAGAACAGGAAAACGGCTTGCTTCCTCCGGTAAAACTTCATGAAGTCCTGTCGTTGAAAGATATCGTGGCAACAGAACGTTTCACGCAACGGCCTCCGCGCTATACGGAAGCCAGCCTGGTTCGCCGTTTGGAGGAACTGGGTATCGGACGTCCGTCCACCTATGCACCGACTATCCAGACGATCCAGAACCGCGAATATGTGGTGAAAGGAGATAAGGAAGGCGTGGAACGTACTTACACGATTATTTCGCTGTCCAAGGGAAAGATCAAGGAGACGGAGAAGACTGAGATGGTCGGGGCCGACCGCAATAAACTGATGCCTACCGACATCGGTACGGTAGTAAACGACTTTCTTATGGAGTATTTCCCGGATGTCTTGGATTACAACTTTACGGCCAGCGTAGAAAAGGAATTCGACTCGGTTGCGGAAGGAGAACTGGTTTGGACAAAAGCTATCGATAAATTCTATAAGATTTTCCATCCGATCGTAGAGGCTACGGCTGCCGTTAAGACCGAACATAAAGTAGGGGAACGTCAACTTGGCATCGATCCGAAGAGCGGAAATCCGGTGTTTGTGAAGATCGGACGTTACGGTCCTGTCGTTCAGATCGGAGTGGCCCATGCTGACGACAAAGAGGCGCCGAAACCTCAGTTTGCCTCTCTGATGAAAGGCCAGTCCATCGATACGATTACATTGGAAGAGGCTTTGAAACTCTTCGACCTTCCTCGTACGGTCGGTGAATATGAAGGTAAGGTGATGGTGGCTGCCGTCGGTCGTTTCGGGCCGTTTATCCGTCATGACGGTAAATTCGTTTCTATTCCGAAAGATTTGAATCCGCTTACGATCACGGCTGAGGAAGCAATCGCCCTGATCGATGGTAAAAGGGAAAAAGACGAACAACGGTTTATCAAGAAGTTCGAGGAAGATCCAGAGATGGAAATTCTGAAAGGTCGTTTTGGTCCTTATATCTCTTATCAGAAAGCGAACTATCGTATTCCGAAAACGGTAACCGACCCGACAATCCTGACACTTGAAGATTGTAAAAAGATCATAGCCGAAGCTGGAGAAAAACCGGCTGCAAAGAAGACAACGCGTAAAAAGAAAGCTTGACAAAAAGCTTACTTATTATTGATTGCAAAAACAACTGTCATACTATCATGCTCTGCTCTTGATATTATGAATATCAATGTTTGTGTGAGATGATAGTAGGCATGATAGATGTTTTTTCAACTATCATGCTATCATAAAGACTGTATCTTTTTTACGCGTTTTATATAGCTTATTTTCATAAGAATAACTACATATTTTTATTGAGACCCGGATGTCGGCTACCTGCAGACCCGGGTGTCGATACCCGTCAGATGGAGGTATAAAAGGCTCTGATACGGGTATTTCAGGGAGAAGATCTAATGTCTTTTGTGTAAAAAAGTAACGTGTTCCGGCAAAAAAACCTTATGTTTTCCGGAAAACAGTCTGTTTTTAACTCTTTTGGAGTGTTTTTGTTTCGGGTAAAACGGCTAAAATGATGGTTAAACAGCTGATTTATGATAGTAGAATGATAGTTAAAAAGAAAACTATCATATCTGCATGTTATGATATTCAATCTTCACACAAGAAACATGATGGTATGATAGTTGTTTTTCAAATTTTTTTATTGTTGGCATATGTTTGTCTGTTGATCTATATTCATGATTTCATCATTATCTGCACTGAATTTTCCGTATTTATCAGGTGTTTATACAATCGACAATTTCCGAATCAAAGGCTTCTGAAAGGCATTCCTTCTCTATGAATTCTGGAGAAAGTTGTTTAACATAGTCAATGATGTGTGCCTTCAAACCGTAACTGCCCAATATATCTGTGATATCGCGTCCGTACACACGGCAAGTAGCCTCGTCGCCATAAACATCTTTCAATTCTTGGGCAGGCAAATGGCTTAGTTCACGCGTCGTATCGCCTTCAATAGTATCCACGATCAAGGCCTTTCCACCCGGACGCAGTACCCGATGTATTTCCTGCATAGCCTTTCTGTCTTTTGGGATACAATATAGAATATGGGAACAGATAAGCAGATCGAATGAGTTGTCTTCATAAGGCATTCGGGTCATATCTGCCTGGTAAGTAGCAACGTTCGGATTGAGATCTGCATCTATATAAGTCGAGACGTATGGCGAATTTTTCAGGAAATCTTTTAGTCCTTTTACCGGTGCGAAATGGAGTACGCGCATTGGCTGTATCCCGCTTTTGAATATCTCGTTTTTGATGTACATGCAAAGAATTCGTGTCCGTTCGAGAGAAAGGCAATGCGGACATTTGATATTCTTGCGTAATCCAAGATTACCGTGAGAGAGAAAACGGCGGGATGACTTGCCGCAACAGCAACATTCATATCGGTTACCCCATAGCAGTACTGCCTCTATTTTGTAAAGGGCGTAATGAAGGGCGATCCGCTGTTTCTCGCTCACGATTTTTCTGTATATGTTTTTGATCATAACTGCTGATCCGTTTCTTACATTCTCTCCGGAACCTCGATTCCCAACAATGACATGGCCGATTTGACAATCTTGGCTACGTTGGCGGAGAGGACAAGGCGGAACTCTTTTACTTCTTCATTCTCTTCGCGGAGGATGGAGAAATCGTGATAGAACTGGTTGTATTCTTTTACCAGGTCATAAGTATAGTTGGCGATGAGGGCGGGGCTGTATTCCTTTCCTGCTTCGCGAACGACGGAAGCGTAGTCGGCTATCATCTGGATCAGGTTTTCTTCCTTCTCGGATATGGTAGTCGTTGTCGGCAGTTGTTCGGGTAAAACGATGCCCTGTTCGGCAGCTTTACGCAGAACGGAACGGATACGGGCATATGTGTATTGAATGAACGGGCCGGTATTACCGTTGAAGTCGATCGATTCCTTCGGGTTGAAAGTCATGTTCTTGCGCGGGTCCACCTTCAGGATGAAGTACTTCAAGGAACCGAGGCCGACCATGCGGGCGATGTTTTCGGCTTCTTCCGGTGTCATTTCGTCCACTTTGCCCAGTTCCTGCGAGATTTCGCGGGCTGTACCCACCATCTCTTCCATCAGGTCGTCTGCATCGACAACCGTTCCTTCGCGGCTCTTCATCTTGCCTTCCGGCAGTTCGACCATGCCGTAAGAGAAATGTACAAGGCCTTTGCCGAATTCAAAACCCAATTTATCCAACAGGATGGACAATACCTGGAAATGGTAGTTCTGCTCGTTTCCTACCACATAGATCATTTTGTTGATAGGATAGTCGTCGAAACGCAATTTGGCAGTTCCGATATCTTGTGTCATGTAGACGGAAGTTCCGTCGGCACGGAGCAGCAGTTTCTCGTCCAGGCCGTCTTTGGTCAGGTCTGCCCATACGGAACCGTCTTCACGGCGGTAGAAAATGCCTTTGTCGAGCCCTTCCAGCACTTTGCCTTTACCTTCTAGGTAGGTCTGTGATTCGTAATAGATCTTATCGAAGTCTACGCCCATCATTTTGTATGTCTCGTCGAATCCGGCGTACACCCAGTTGTTCATCATTTCCCAAAGAGCGCGTACCTCCTTGTCGCCGGCTTCCCATTTGCGGAGCATCTCGCGTGCTTCGGCCATCAGGGGAGAAGCGGCTTCGGCTTCCTCTTTCGTCATGCCTTTTGCTTCGAGGGCGGCAGTCTCTTCTTTCAGTTTGTTGCTGAAAAGGACGTAGAAGTCACCGATCAGGTGGTCGCCTTTCTTGCCGGCCGTTTCGGGAGTCACGCCGTTGCCCCATTTCTGCCAGGCGAGCATGGACTTGCAGATATGGATACCGCGGTCGTTTACGATGTTCGTCTTTACCACTTTATTGCCGTTTGCTTTCATGATCTCGGACAGACTGTAACCCAATAGGTTGTTACGCACGTGTCCAAGATGGAGCGGCTTGTTGGTGTTGGGAGAAGAATATTCGATCATGACCAGCGGAGACTGTTCCGTTACAGGGATGATCCCGTATGACGGCTGGCCGTTGATTTCGTTTAATAAATCGATCCAGCAGGCACAGGCGATGGTCAGGTTGAGGAATCCTTTGATTACATTGAATTCGGCTACAGCCGGTTCATGCCGGAGCAGGTATTCGCCAATTTCCTGGGCAGTCTGTTCCGGAGATTTCTTCGACATGCGGAGGAAGGGAAAAACAACCAGAGTCAGATGTCCTTTGAACTCTTTCTTTGTCTTTTGCAGTTGTACCTGGTTGGCTGCCACATCGGCGCCATACAGTTCTTTTATGCCGGTAATGATAGCACCGGTAATCTGTTGTTCGATAACCATATTCGTTTAGTATATGTTCGGATTTATTTTGCCTGCAAAGGTACAGGTTTATTTTGTAAAAACCATAAGATTGGTGTGGGTAGGAAAGAGATAACTATGATTTGATAAAGTAACCGGCATGCAATAAAAAAGGCATTCCGATTGCGGAGTGCCTTTTTACTTATTGAGAGTGTAAGACTAATTTACTTGATAATTTCTGTCAATTCGGCGCCAGCTTTGAATTTAACTGATTTGCGTGCCGGGATTTCGATTGGTTGTTTAGTCTTCGGGTTAACACCTTTGCGTGCAGATTTTTCAGCAACAGAGAAAGAACCAAAACCTAAAAGGGCCACTTTGCCACCTTCTTTTAATTCACTGGATACTGTTTCAACAAAAGCTTCTACAGCTTTCTTTGCATCAACTTTGCTTAAACCGGATTTTTCCGCTACAGCATTGATAAATTCTGTTTTGTTCATGATGGTTTGATAATTAATATATTAAACAATATTTGTGATAGCCTAAAAAGTCGGTGTCAAATGTAATTCTATTTTGATATATCGCAAAGAAAAAAAGAGTTTTTTTTATTGATTTACTATGTTTTAGTGCTATTTTGTCAGAAAACTGCCGAAATATATATACCTTTGTCCTTAAATTGTAAATATATGATGAATCAAAATAGTTCGGGATTCCTGAGCAGTATCCCGATGGTTACGAAAAACCTTATCATTATCAACCTGTTGTTTTGGGTAGCGAGTCTTGTTTTACCTAAAGTCGGGATTGATTTAGTCCAGTTATTCGGACTGCACTTTCCGGGTGTGAAGGATTTCTATCCTTTCCAGTTTGTGACTTATATGTTCATGCATGATACCCATTCGTTTGCGCACGTGTTTTTCAATATGTTCGGTGTGTATATGTTCGGACGCGTGCTGGAGAATGTCTGGGGGCCGAAGCGCTTCCTGATCTTTTACATGGTGACGGGTATCGGGGCGGGTATTACGCAGGAACTGGTTTGGCTGTATTCCGTCCATTCCTTCGCAAGTGCGAACGGGGTTACTCTGGTACAGTTGGTTGCAGGAGATCCTTCATTGAACTATCTGATTACGATCGGTGCTTCTGGTTCCGTGTTCGGTATTTTGCTGGCATTTGCCATGTTGTTCCCGAATGTTCCGCTGTACCTGATGTTCATCCCTATTCCTATCAAGGCAAAATATTTCGTGATCTTTTACGGATTGGCCGAATTGTTTATGGGTGTCGCTAACAACGGTGGTGATTCCGTGGCGCATTTTGCCCATCTGGGCGGTATGCTTTTCGGTTATTTCCTGGTTCGGTATTGGAAAAAGAAAGATATAGACAATGGGCGATATTTTTACTAATCTCAAACGGACTTTCAATTCCGGCAACATCCTGGCAAAACTGATTTATATCAATGTCGGGCTATTCGTCATTATACGGTTGGCAAGTGTGATCCTGATGCTGTTCAATCTGGGCGGTTTTCCGTTTTTGCAGTATTTGCAAGTGCCTTCGTCTCCCGAATTGCTTTTGTACCGGCCGTGGACGATTATTACTTATATGTTCACGCATTTCGACTTTCTGCATATTCTGTTTAATATGCTGTGGTTATACTGGTTCGGCGGTTTGTTCCTTACTTTTTTCAGTGAGCGGCAATTAGGCGGCCTGTATCTGTTAGGAGGTATTGCCGGGGCTGTCTTGTTTCTTGTGGCATACAACATATTCCCTTATTTCCGTACAGTTGCCGCTTATAGTTATTTGATGGGAGCGTCGGCTTCGGTTATGGCCATTGTGTTTGCCGTCTCTTTCTACCGGAAAGATTTGGAGATCGGCTTGTTCCTGATCGGGAGGATCAAGTTGATTTATCTGGCCTTGTTTACATTTGTGATAGACTTGCTGGCTATTACATCGACGAATGCCGGCGGTCATATCGCCCATATCGGCGGGGCGTTGTTCGGCATCTGGTTTGCCGCCCGGATCAAGGAAGGCAAAGATCTGACGGCTCCTATGAACCGCTTACTTGACTGGGTGGTGAATCTGGGAAAGCGGAAACCCAAGATGCGTGTGACTTATAAACGTCCGGAGACCGATTATGAATATAATGCCCGTAAACATCGGGAAACAGTCGATCTGGATGCAATATTGGATAAATTAAAACGTTCCGGTTACGAAAGCCTTTCGGCAGAAGAAAAGAAAAAACTATTTGATGCCAGCAAAAAATGAGCGAGCGGTTTAAAGCGATCAGGATTCTGTTTAAATCTGTAGTCGGTACTGCCAATGTGATAGTTATTCTGCTATTCATTGCTTCGGCCTTCTCGGACAGAATTTCACCGGACAGGAGTGTGTTCTTCTCTTATCTGGGGTTGGGATTTCCTGTGTTTTGCGTTTTGAACCTCTGTTTTGTTGTTTATTGGCTGTTTCTTTGGGAATGGCGGTTTGTGTTGGTCGGACTATGTTCGTTCCTGATCTGCCGGGGGCCTGTAACCCGTTATTTCCCTTTCCATGACAGAGTGGACGATATTCCGAAAGAGAATGTGCTGAAAGTCTTGACTTATAATGTCATGGGATTCGGTTATAAAGGCCATACGGAAGATGCTCCGAATCCGATCATACGGTATATTGCGAATTCCGGTGCGGATATCGTATGTCTGCAGGAATATGCAGTAGGTACTTCCAAGAACTTTTTGACGAATCAGAAGATCGCCAATGCCTTGAAGATGTATAGGTATCGCTCCATTATTCCGATCGGAACCTCCGGTACGCTCAAATTCAATATAGCCGTATTTTCCAAATATCCGATCTCCAAATCCCGTAAGATCAAGTATGACAGCTCTTTCAACGGCTCGTCCATTCATGAACTGGATATAAGAGGAAAGAAGTTGACTTTGATCAATAACCACTTGGAGTCTTTCAAGCTGACGATGGAGGACCGGAGCCATTATTCCGCATTTATCAAGAATCTGAATTCCGAAACGCTCGATGGTTTGAGAAGTTCCATCGAACAGAAGTTGGGACCTGCATTCCGGATACGTGCCCGTCAGGCGAGAGCGGTTGCCGAAGAAATCAAAAAGATCGATACCGATTATGTATTGGTGTGCGGTGACTTCAACGATACGCCGATTTCCTATGCCCATCGTACGATCCAGGGACCATTGAAAGATGCTTATGCTGCTTCGGGCTGTGGTGTCGGGGTCACCTATAATGAAAACTTCTTTTGGTTCAGGATCGACAACATCCTGCATTCAGCCAATATGAAACCGATCAACTGCACGGTCGACAAGGTGCGTTATTCCGACCATTATCCGTTATGGTGTTATTTGCAATTGAAAGAGGGGGATTGAAAATGAAAAATTCCCCTATACAGGAAGCCGTAGTTTCTCGTATAGGGGAATTTTTGTGCCGTGCTTATGGAGTTAGCTCTTTATGCTACAGTTCCGCATCGTTCACTGCATCCAGGATGTCGGCAAACAGGTTTTCGACGAAGAAGAACGTGGCATTACAAAACAGCTTCGGATCCTTGATCAAGGCAACCGTATTGCTTTTGCCATTATTGGCGATTACGCTTTCTGCCGAATACGTCTTGAACTTCTTATTGTTCTGTGGATCGTATTGATAAACGATATTGCTTACTTCTGCCGAGTAGCAGTTGTCGTGGCAATTGATTTTCATCTTGTATTTGATGATCGTTTTGTCTGTATCGTTCAACAGCATCTCGACTTTGGAAGAAACGTTGATAGTCCCTTTGGACTTCTTGGAGTTGACATTCGACAGGAATATATCTTTCGCATAGCTTTTCTTCGCCCATTGGTTGATTACTTCGAATATCTGGTCCTGGCTCATGTCTTTCACATGGACTGTGTCGCGATAGCATACTTTCCCGTTTCTCATCGGGGCACACTCGTCGACTTCGCCTTTATGCCCCTGTGCCGTTGCCAGCGCAGGGAGCATGATCAATAGAAGGAAAAACAGCTTTTTCATCATCCTATTTCATCCATACATTTACGATTTCACCGATGACGGTTATCTGCTGGCCTTCTGCCGTTTCGCCCTGCTTGCGGCAGTCGATGATCAGCCAGGCATCCCCGCTTTCACCTTTCTTGAAGAAAGACAAGCTATATGTGTCATTGTTACCTATTTCTTTATAGACAGGACTGTCTTTGCTGATGGCGATCGAGGCAATCGATTTGCCGAACATATTGCCCGTGCCTTTCCACTGGGCGGATGTCTCTTTTGTATCCGGCTTACCGGCGGATACGACCTGCATATCGCTTTCCGGTAACATCTGTAATAATGTAGACGGAACCTTGTCGGCGGCAAAAGCCACATATCCTTCTTTTGCCGGAACCGGAGTTGCCGGTTGGGTGGTCTGGGCAGGTGTCACAGTCCGGGCGGGAGTGACCGGTGTTGCCGGAACTACATTGGCGGTTGCCTGCGTGCCTAAAGCGGCGGAGGCGGAGGCAAACATTTCGTCAATGAAATCGACTGTCTTTCTACGGAATTTGCCGTTGCCTCGGTTCAATTTGGTTTGGTCTTTGTTCAGGCAATACTTATCTGTAATCCATTCTTCGGCGGTGTATTTTTCCGGTTCACGCTGGTACGATACATTATATTCGTAACGGATACCGGCCACTTTCACTATACATTTCTGGTTCTCGCATTCCATCGTGACGCGATAGTTCATTTCCGTACGGTCCAGAGAAAGGGCGGTGCTCTGGAAGACCAGGTTGGTTTGCCCTACTGCGGCGATGTCGCCTTTTGCCTTGTCGGAATAGACAACGCGGTTGCCGTCTTCACTGAAGAAACCGTCCGCCCAGTCCAGCATTTTGTCATATACTTCATCTTTCGAAAAAGAAGGTGCGTTTATCTCCTTTGCGAATACTACTTTACCATTCTCGACCGGAACGGCTCCGGCTAAATACTTGGAATCTTCCTGAGCCCAGAGTAGGGCCGGGATAAATAGCGTTAATAATAAAAGTTGCTTCATGGTTATTCTTTACTTAATGTTTTTTACGGGCAAAGATATATAATTGTGGCTGAAATAAACTAAGAGTGTGACAAATAAATTAATCTAATTACTGTTGGACAAAGAAAAAAAGCCTATATTTGCACCCTGTGAAAAAACGAATAATAACATAAACATAAGATTCAAATGCAAAACAAAGGATTTGTAAAGGTCTTTGCGGTGTTACTTACGCTTGTCTGTATGTTTTATCTGTCATTCTCGTTCGTGACAAGACATTACAACAGTAAAGCCGCTGAGTATGCAGGTGGAGATCCGGTAAAAGAGAGTTCTTATTTGGACTCGTTATCTACTCAGAAGGTATGGTTGGGCTATACGCTTAAGCAGTGCCGTGAAATGGAAATTAGTTTAGGACTTGACTTGAAGGGCGGTATGAACGTCGTTCTGGAATTGAATGTGGCCGATGTGATTCGCTCGCTTTCGAACAACAATCAGGACGAGAACTTCAATAAAGCATTGGACCTGGCTTATGAAAATCAGGCTACAAGTCAGAAGGACTTTATTGATCTATTTGCAGAAGAGTATAAGAAGTTAGATAATGGCGCCCGTTTATCCGCTATTTTCAGTACTTTCGAATTGAAAGACAAAATCACTCCGCAGAGCTCGGACGCACAGGTAATCGCCGTGTTGAAGGAAGAACTGAAGAGTGCAATCGATAATTCATTTAACGTATTGCGTACCCGTATCGACCGTTTCGGCGTGGTGTCTCCGAACATCCAGCGTTTGGAAACTGCCGGTCGTATTCTGGTTGAACTTCCGGGTGTGAAAGAACCGGAACGTGTGCGTAAATTATTACAGGGTAGTGCCAACCTCGAATTCTGGGAAACATACAACTTGCCGGAAATCTACCAGCAGTTGGTTGCCGCCGATAATATGTTGGCTACAATCCTGAAATCGGACGATACTGCTGCTGTAGGTTCGGATACTACGGCTATCGAAGCAACGGAAGAAGTAGTTGCCGACAATGCTGCTGCCGAAACAACCAACGACGCAGATTCTCTGCTGGCTAAGATCGGTGAAGACAAGCCTGAAGCACAGGCAGCCAAGAGCATGGAAGAATTCGCAAAGCAACATCCGTTGTTCGCCGTTCTGCAGATCAACCAGTATAACGGACAGTTGGCTCCCGGACCGGTTGTCGGTATTGCCGATAAGAAAGATATTGCCAAGATCAACGAATACTTGAACATGAAGCAGGTAAAAGATATCCTGCCGCGTAACCTTTCTTTGAAATGGGGCGTAAAGGCTATCGATGAAAAAGAACAATATTTCTACTTGTATGCAATCAAGATGACGAACCGCGACGGAACGCCTGCTTTGGGAGGTGACGTTGTAACGGATGCTAATGCAGACTTCGTTCAGCAGGCAGGCCGTTCAGAACAGCAGGTTAGCATGACTATGAACGCAGAAGGGGCTAAAGCATGGGCTCGCCTGACAAAAGAAAATATCGGTAAAGCGGTTGCTATCGTTCTCGACGATATGGTTTATTCAGCTCCTAACGTGCAGGTGGAAATCACAGGCGGACGTTCTCAGATCACAGGCCACTTCACTCCGGAAGAGGCAAAGGACTTGGCTAACGTGTTGAAATCCGGTAAAATGGCTGCTTCCGTACATATCGTACAGGAAGACGTTGTCGGCCCGTCTTTGGGTCAGGAAGCTATCAATTCCGGTGTTATCTCATTTGTTTTGGCTTTGATCCTGTTGATGTTCTACATGTGTGCCTTCTACGGAGTTCTTCCGGGCTTGATCGCCGACGGTGCTTTGGTATTGAACATCTTTTTCACAATGGGTATCCTTGCATCCTTCCAGGCAGTCCTTACGTTGCCGGGTATTGCCGGTATGGTGTTGACGCTGGGTATGGCTGTCGATGCCAACGTGTTGATCTACGAACGTACGAAAGAGGAACTTCGTGCCGGTAAATCGTTGAACAAAGCAATTGCCGATGGTTACAGCAATGCATTTTCTGCAATCTTCGACTCGAACTTGACTTCCATCATCACTGGTGTCGTATTGTTCTATTTCGGTACGGGTCCTATCCGTGGTTTTGCCACGACGATGATTATCGGTTTGTTCGCGTCCTTCCTGACGGCAGTCTTCCTGACTCGTATCGTCTATGAAGCATTGCTGGCTAAAGATAAACTGAAGAACGTAACCTTTACGACTTCTATTACGAAAGATTTATTGACGAATCCGAAGATCAACTTCTTGGCAGCCCGTAAGGTTGGGTATCTGATTCCGGCCGGTATTATCGTTTTGGGTGCGATCTCCATGTCTACTATCGGTTTGAACAACGGTATCGATTTCACCGGTGGACGTAACTATGTGATCCGTTTCGCCCAGGATGTGAAGACTGACGAAGTCCGTAATCTGTTGGATGCGCAGTTGGATGGTTCTGTTAGCGTTATCCAGATCGGTACTCCCGACCAGGTTCGTGTATCTACCAACTATAAGATTGAAGACAATGATCCGGCTATCGACCAGGAAATCGAAAATAAATTGTTTGAAGGTGTCAAGTCATTGCTTCCGGAAGGAACGACTTTGGCTCAGTTCACGGATCAGTATATCCAGAGCTCACAGAAGGTAGGACCGAGTATGGCTGACGATATCAAGAACGCTGCGTTTCTCGCAGTTGTATTTGCCATGTTCTGTATGGCGGCTTATATCTTGCTTCGTTTCCGCGACATCTCATTCTCTGTCGGTGCATTCGCTTCTGTAGCTGTCACGACTTTGTGTATTATTTCATTCTACACATTGCTTTGGAAGGTATTGCCGTTCTCTATGGAAGTCGACCAGACTTTCATCGCGGCTATCCTGACCATCATCGGTTATTCTATCAACGATACCGTGGTTGTATTCGACCGTATCCGTGAAACGATCGGTCTGTATCCGAAGCGTGATCGTTATCAGGTGATCAACGATGCATTGAACTCGACTTTATCCCGTACCTTCAATACATCATTAACTACATTGGTAGTTGTATTGTGTATCTTCATCCTGGGTGGTGCGACGATCCGTAGCTTTACGTTCGCTATCTTGTTAGGTATCATTATCGGTACATATTCTACTCTGTTCGTGGCAACTCCTATCGCTTACGAATTGCAGAAGAAGAAGATCAATAAGAAAGCAGCTGCTGAAGCTGGTAAATAAGAATAGATTTTAATCCGATAGAAAAGGGCTGTTCCTGGTTAAGGGAATGGCCCTTTTTGTGCTTCTAAACATAATTGTGCCGATTGGCAAGATGAAAGAGAATGCTTATCTTGTACGCCTCTTACTTCTGCTATTTACTTACAGATTGTAAGAAAACACCTTAAAATATCATGTTATGGAAGTACGCCTAAGTAACCAATTGCCGGTTTACCCATCTTTTGTTCCCGGTATCCGCCGCGCTCCTGATCGCGGCTATTCACTTACGCCTGCACAAACAGAAACGGCCTTGAAGAATGCGCTCCGTTACATTCCCGAAGAGTTGCATGAAGTGCTGGCTCCGGAGTTTATGGAAGAGTTGATGACTCGCGGCCGCATTTACGGATACCGTTATCGGCCGGAAGGAGACTTGAAAGCCAAGCCTGTCGACCAATATAAAGGGCAATGTCTGGAGGGAAAGGCTTTTCAGGTGATGATCGACAACAATCTCAGTTTCGATATCGCTCTCTATCCATACGAACTGGTCACGTATGGCGAAACCGGGCAGGTTTGCCAGAACTGGATGCAGTATCGCCTGATCAAGCAATATCTCGAAATACTGACGAACGAGCAGACACTCGTGATCGAGTCCGGACATCCGTTGGGACTGTTCCGTTCCAAGCCGGATGCACCCCGTGTGATTATTACCAATTCCATGATGGTCGGCTTGTTCGACAATCAGAAAGACTGGCATATAGCCGCCCAGATGGGTGTCGCTAATTACGGACAGATGACCGCCGGCGGCTGGATGTATATCGGTCCGCAGGGGATCGTGCACGGGACGTTCAATACCTTATTGAATGCCGGGCGGAAGAAATTAGGCATTCCGCAGGATCGGGATTTGCGCGGGCATCTCTTTGTCTCCTCCGGTCTCGGAGGAATGAGTGGGGCACAACCGAAAGCGGCCGTTATAGCCGGTGCTGCCAGTATCATTGCAGAAGTGGACAGTTCCCGCATCCAGACCCGCCATTCGCAAGGTTGGGTTCAGCATGTGACTGAAGATAAAGCAGAGGCATTCCGTATGGCGCAGGAGGCTATGCAGGCAAGAGAACCGATTTCGATCGCTTATCATGGCAATATAGTAGACTTGTTGGAGTATGCCGAGGCGCAGGCGATCCGGATCGATCTGCTGAGTGACCAAACTTCCTGTCATGCCGTCTATGAAGGTGGTTACTGTCCTGTCGGCATCTCCTTTGCCGAGCGTACGGAACTTCTTTCTCACGATATGGACCGGTTCTGCTCGTTGGTCGATCAGTCCCTGCACCGTCATTTCGAGGTAATCAAGAAGCTTGTGGCTCGCGGCACTTACTTTTTCGACTACGGAAACTCGTTTATGAAAGCCATCTACGATGCCGGTGTGAAGGAAATATCCCGGAACGGAGTCGATGAGAAAGACGGTTTCATCTGGCCTTCCTATGTCGAGGACATTATGGGGCCGGAACTGTTCGATTATGGTTACGGGCCTTTCCGCTGGGTATGTCTGAGTGGGAAACATGAAGATCTGGTAAAGACCGACCAGGCTGCTATGGATTGCATCGATCCGAACCGGCGCGGGCAGGACAGGGATAACTACAACTGGATTCGCGATGCCGAGACAAACCGGCTTGTTGTCGGTACCGAGGCGCGCATTCTCTACCAGGATGCGGAAGGAAGATTGAATATCGCGCTCCGCTTCAACCGCATGGTGCGAAACGGTGAAGTCGGGCCGATCATGCTCGGACGTGACCATCATGATGTGAGTGGGACGGATTCGCCTTTCCGCGAAACGTCCAATATTTATGACGGAAGTAACGTCATGGCCGATATGGCTGTCCAGTGTTTTGCCGGAAATGCGGCACGGGGTATGAGCCTTGTTGCCCTTCATAATGGCGGCGGAGTCGGTATCGGGAAAGCGGTAAACGGTGGTTTCGGTATGGTGCTGGATGGAAGCGAACGGGTGGACGAAATCCTTCGTTCCGCCATGCTCTGGGATGTGATGGGAGGAGTGGCACGCCGTTCCTGGGCCAGGAATCCGAATGCCATGTCCACCAGCGCGGCCTTTAACGAAAGCTATGGCGATTGGTATCATATCACGTTGCCTTTTATTCCGAAAGAAGATTTAATTCAAAATAGTATACGTACCTCTTTAAAACGCAAAGTATGAGTACATGGAATAAGATAATGGAATGTGTCCCCAATTTCAGTGAGGGAAGGGATTTAGCGAAAATAGAAAAGATAGTAGATAAATTTCGTGCCAAAGCCGGTGTAAAGCTGTTGGATTACAGTAATGACGAAGATCATAACCGACTGGTCGTGACGGTAGTCGGTGAACCGGAAGCCTTGAAAGACGCGCTGCTCGAAGCTATCGGGCAGGCAGTGGAACTGATAGACCTCACGAAACACTCCGGGCAGCATCCTCGGATGGGAGCGGTCGATGTCGTTCCTTTTATCCCGATCAAAGGGTGCACGATGGATGAGGCGATTGCGCTCTCCAAAGAAGTGGGCGAGAAGGTGGCTGCTCTCTATCGAGTGCCGGTCTTCCTGTATGAAAAGTCGGCTTCGGCTCCACACCGAGAAAACTTGGCGGCGATCCGCAAAGGAGAGTTTGAGGGTATGGAAGCAAAGATCAAGCAGCCGGAATGGAAACCTGACTTCGGGCCCTCTGCGGCCACCTCTCAGTGGCACTCCTTCTCCCGAAGTTACGGAGTCATT
>ENA-OPCW01000551-OPCW01000551.1-human-gut-metagenome-genome-assembly--contig:-NODE-551-length-20420-cov-4.935478_pt1 | contig 20420 bp, 20 predicted proteins | sample MGYA00241258_ERZ501496 | MGnify/ENA primary metagenome ERZ501496 (study PRJEB25962, sample SAMEA2042660) | human gut metagenome | biome: human gut; feature: human-associated habitat; material: faeces...
AGTGGTCTAATTGGAGCATTTAGTAATAGAAAATCCACAAACATCTCCTCGCTGTCCATCTTGTGCTTGGTCAGATCTTCCACGTCGATATCACGGAAATTACCCAACCCGCAGTGCATCGTGACGTAAGCAAAATCCACGCCCTTGATTTCAAGCCGCTTCATCAGCTCCCGCGAGAAATGAAGTCCGGACGAAGGGGCTGTCACCGCTCCCTCGTTACGGGCAAAAATACATTGAAAACGTTCCATATCCTCGGGTTCGGCCGGACGCTTCACAATATGTTTGGGCAGCGGAGCCTCGCCGAGCGCATATAAGGCTGCCTTGAACTCATCATGCGGTCCGTCGTACAGAAAACGAAGCGTACGCCCGCGCGAAGTCGTATTGTCGATGACTTCTGCCACCATGGAATCATCTTCACCGAAGTACAACTTGTTGCCGATACGAATCTTACGAGCGGGGTCGACCAACACATCCCAAAGACGCAAATCCTCGTTCAGTTCTCTCAACAAGAACACTTCGATACGGGCACCCGTCTTTTCCTTGTTGCCGTACAGACGGGCGGGGAAAACCTTCGTGTCGTTGAAGATGAAGAGGTCCTTTTCGTCGAAATACTCGATGATATCCTTGAAGATGCGGTGTTCGACGGTGCCTTTGGCGCGGTTGATGACCATCAGACGCGACTCGTCGCGATTGTCGGCCGGGTATTTGGCCAGCATTTCGGGTGAAAAGTCATACCCGTACTGCGATAATTTCATAGATGAACGCTCTTTTTTACGTAATGTGGTTCGACATTTTCTGCGTTCGGCGGGGCCTGAAACGCGGTTTTGCCTCTGTCCCGCCTGCCGGAAAGGTTCCGGAAAACAAAGACAGATTATTTTTTATACGCAAAAAAGTCTATTTTGTTTCAAGTTTTTGCAGATTTTCAAGAAATTCGTCCAGCTCATAGGATTTTTCGAGCGTGAAGCCGCCGCTGCGCGTGCGGCGCAGCGAGGTGAGGTGCGCCCCGCTGCGGAGCGCCTGTCCGATCTCGTGGGCCAGCGAGCGGATGTAGGTTCCCTTGCTGCAACGCACGCGGATACGCACCCGCGGCAGGTCGTATTCCACGATCTCCATTTCGTAAATGTTGATCAGCGCCTGGCGTACGGCGACCTCCTCGCCGGCGCGGGCCAGTTCGTAGGCCCGTGTGCCGTCGATCTTCTTGGCCGAGTAGACGGGCGGGGTTTGGAGCCGCTCGCCGGTGAGCGAGGCGAGGGCTTCGGCGACCGCTTCCCGCGTGATGTGCTCCCACGGGTAGGTCCGGTCTATCTCGTGTTCCAGATCGTGGCTCGGGGTCGTGGCGCCCAGCATCACGTCGGCCACATACTCCTTCTCCTCGGCTTGCAGGGCGTCGACGAGTTTGGTGGCGCGGCCGATGCAGACCAGCAGGATGCCCGTGGCCAGCGGGTCGAGCGTCCCGGCGTGTCCGACCTTGATTTTGCGGTAACCCAGCCTGCGGAGCGCGAATTTGATTTTGCGCACCACGTCGGTCGAGGTCCAGCGCAGGGGCTTGTCCACGACGGCGATGTATCCGTCCTCGAAATTGATGCCGCGGAGGTCCAGTGCTTCTTTCATCAGCAGAAATAGCTTGTGATCGACACCAGTCCCGCAACGGTGCAGTAGACGGCGAACCAGATGAGTTTGCCCCGCTTCACGACCTCGATCATGAATTTGCAGGCCAGACATCCCGTGATGAACGATGCGAGGAATCCGGCGATGAGCGGCCCTGCGGCGATACCGGCGGTCAGATCGCCGCTTGTCGCCTGGAGCAGGGTTTCGCCCAGGATCGGAGCCAGCACCATCAGGAACGAGAACTGCGCCACGGCGGCTTTCTTGTTGCCCAGCAGCAGGCCTGTGGCGATGGTCGAACCCGACCGCGAAAGTCCCGGCATGGCGGCGCATGCCTGCGCCAGTCCGATGATCAGGGCGTCGCGGTAGGAGATCGTGCCCACGCCTGATTTGCCGCTGTAAGCAGTGCATCATCCTCGCAGATGACCTTGAGCTGTGTATCCACACTATAACTATATGGAGATTTCACATCGAGATAGATGCGTGTCTCGCCAAATACATTCTCCGCTGCCGAAGAGGTTGCAGCCAGAATATCATAATAGCCTTCCTCCACTGCAAACTGTTCAAGATCCATATCATACGATGCGAGATCCCGGATTGCAATCGCGAAAGTTACATCCTTCTTCTCGCCCGGTGCAAGCTTCACCTTCTCGAAGGCTTTCAGCTCCTTCTCCGGCTTTGCAAGTGTGCTGTACGGATCATGAATATAGATCTGTATGACTTCGCTACCTGCGACCTTACCGGTATTCTCCACGGTTGTATGAACCTTGATCGTATCCCCATCGACTGCCGCATCCACCAGCTTGCAGTCAAATGTTGTATACGACATGCCATAGCCAAATGGATACCTTGGACGGAGCTTCTTCTTATCATAATACCGGTAACCGACGTAGATACCTTCGCCATACGATACATGATACCCATCTCCTGGGAAATTCATGTATGTTGGCATATCCTCGATCCGCTCTGGGAATGTAATCGTCAGTTTACCAGATGGATTTACCTCACCTGCGATCATATCGGAAAGTGCCTTTGCACCTGCCATACCCGGAAGGAACGTTGCAAAGACTGCCTTTACATTGTCTGTATCAATCTCACGCATATCGATCGGTCCACATGTGTTCAGAACTAAGATCACGTTCTTGCCAGCCTGTGCTAACCGCTTTAACACTGCCAGATCCTCATCGGCAAGCGCAAGTGTCTTCCGGTCATTTCCTTCCATGCCCGGTACGATGCCGATCATAACCACATACTCTGCCTGCGCTTCGTCAACTACATCGAAATACCGTGCAAACTCTGCCGCTACGTCCCCGTGACGGCTTGTATCAATCCCGGCAGAACCGGAGCCACACTCTAACATCTGTGCATGTCCGCTGCCAAGCAGTGCGATCTTCGTATGCTTTGCAAGCGGGCAGGCTGCATCATTCTTAAGCAGTACAATTCCCTCGCAGGCTGCCTCGTAGGCTGCCTCGTCCGTCTGCTTTATGATTTCATCTACCGGAAGCTTGTCAACTTCTTCCTTCTTATAGTTTTCTGTAATCCACTTGATTGCAGTAAGTACACGTTCGCATGCCTGATCGACCTTCTCCTCTGACAGTGTAGCTGCTTTCACTGCATCATAGATTGCCTGTGGTTCGCCCGGTCCCGGCATCGCGAGATCCGTTCCGCCAGCAAGTGCCTTTGCAGGATCTAAGACAGCGCCCCAGTCCGACATTACCATACCGTCAAAGCCGAAATCCTTGCGCAGCTTCTCCTCTAATAACCATGCACTCTCTGTACAGCGCACACCGTTGATCCGGTTGTACGCATTCATGATAGACTTCGTGCCACCCTCTTTTACGCACGCACGGAAGCCCGGAAAATAAATTTCCTCCAATGCACGCTTCGAGATCGTCTCATCGATTCCTACCCGGTTTGTCTCCTGGCTGTTCGCCGCATAATGCTTCACGGTTGCAGAGACACCATAGCTCTGGATGCCCTTGACGATTTCCGGTGCAAGCTTCGATACGACACACGGATCCTCAGAATATCCCTCGAAGAGACGTCCATTTCTCGGATCACGCAGAATGTTGACATTTGGTCCGAGCAGGAAATGCACGCCATAGACACAACACTCTAATCCAAGTGCCTCACCAACCTTGCGGATTACCTCCGGATTCCACGTACAGCCAAGCAAAATGCCCGGTGGATAACAGCCCGGTGCATAATCCTTACCCTGCAGGCGCACGTCCATATGCTTCTTCACCCAGCCGTATAACACCTTCTCATCTTCCGAAAGCTTCTCCGGCTCAAAATAATGCTCAATCACATGTACAAGCCGCGTGCTTCCAATCATATTGACCGGCTTGCTCGTATCTGCGTCGATCTGCTTACGCTCCTCGGCATTCGACCAGTCCTCATACTCGGTCATATCGCCGAATACCTGCTCCAGATTCATACCGGTTGCACCGTCCAGAAGCTGCATACGCGGCACACCGAGACGGTCGATTCCATAGCTTCCGAAGAAGGTCGCACCATTTACCAGATGCGACTTCTCCTCGAGCGTCATATTCTTTATAATTTCCTGTATTTCCATTCCTTTTCCTCCAGTATATAGATAGCTTTATGCAGCCAGTGCAAAATATGCGATCACGGCGATGCCGAGGATGATACGATACACACCGAACACCTGAAAATCATGCTTTTTGATATAGCTCATTAGGAACTTGATCACTACAAGTGAAACAGCAAATGCAACGGCACAGCCGACAATCAGGATCACAAGCTCCGAGCTTGTGATTGCCACACTCATCTTAATTACCTTCAAAAGCGAATATCCAAACATAACCGGAACCGCTAAGAAGAATGTAAATTCAGCAGCTGCTACACGGGATACACCGATCAGGAGTGCTCCTATGATCGTCGAACCGGAGCGGGATGTACCCGGTACAATGGATAACACCTGGAAAAGACCTATCAAAAACGCAGTCTTATATGTGATATCTTCCAGCTTCTCCACCTTCGGTGTCCGCGTCTTGTTCCAGCGTTCCACGATGATAAAAACGATACCATAAAAGATCAGGGCACCTGCGATCACATACGGCGTCTCGAAATGTGCTGTGATATAATCATCAAACAGCAGTGTCACGATAGCACCCGGGATGCAGGCAACAACAACCTTAAACCACAGGGAAAATGTCTCCTTCACACAGACCGGTTTTGACTTATCTTTCATCTGAAATGGCCACATTTTTTTCCAGAACAACAGGATAACTGCCAAAATTGCGCCAAGCTGAATGACAACAAAAAACATCTCCTTGAACTCTTTGGATGCCTGAATCTGGATGAACTCATCCACCAGAAGCATATGTCCGGTACTGCTGATCGGAAGCCATTCTGTGACTCCTTCTACAATTCCTAAAAAAACAACCTTTAAAATTTCAACTATACTTAACATGGTTTCCTCCGGCAGAAGCGTTTGTATCCGAAACGCCCTGCATTTTTGATTTTAATATTTTATGAATTTTTCTTTTTCTTGATCTGCTCTTCCATCGCCTGAATCACAATCTCCAACGCTTTTATGCGCGCATATTTTTTATCGTTGGATTCCAGTATATGCCAGGGCGCATACGTCGTATTTGTCTTTTGCAGCATCTCATTAACCGCATCCTCATAGAGATCCCATTTTTCCCGGTTTCGCCAGTCCTCATCAGTGATCTTCCAGCGTTTCTCCGGGGTATTCTGACGAAGTGTGAACCGCTCTAACTGGGTATCCTTGTCGATCTGCACCCAGAATTTCACGATGACGGCACCCCAATCATCAAGTTCTTTCTCGAACTCATTGATCTCGTTGTACGCCCGCTGCCAGTCGTTTTCCGAACAGAAGCCTTCCAGACGCTCTACCATCACACGTCCATACCAGGTACGGTCGAAGATTGCAATGTGTCCGCTCTTCGGCAGTCTGGTCCAGAAGCGCCACAGGAAATGCCGGTTTTTCTCGTGTGGCTCCGGGCTTGCAATCGGGTGAACCTCATAACCGCGTGCATCGAGAGCCGCAGCAATCCGCTTGATATTACCACCCTTTCCGGCGGCATCCCAGCCCTCATAAGCGATGATAACCGGAATCTTCTCACGATATAACACATTGTGCAGTTCCGACAACCTTTTTTGCAGCTTTTCGAGCTTCTCCTGATATTCTTCCTCGGTAAGTTCCTTGTTCAAATCCACATCCGCAAGCTTCGGGATTGGAGAAAGCGGGAACAGATTCGGCAGGATCGGTACTGCACGTCCACTGTTTGCAAGCGCAGTCTCAATATTCTGATTGATACGCTCTAAGATCTGCAGCTCTGCCCATTTCTTACTCTTTGCATCAATGGCATACCACGGTGCATACGACTGGTTTGTCTGCTCCATGTAAGTCTGATAAACCTCTGAACATTTCTTATGCTTTTTGTTCTGCCACAAGTCCTCCTCGGAGACACGCCATGCCGTGTTCTCATCAGCAAGCAGCTCCTCCATCCGCTTCTTCTGCTCATTCTCATCAATATAAAAGAAGAATTTCAGGATCGTGTAGCCGTTATCCGAAAGTGTCCGTTCAAACCGCTTGATACTGCAGATCTTCTTTCCAAACGCTTCCTCGTCCAACTGCTCATGCACACGGTCTCTCACGATTTCTTCCATCCAGCCGCCATCCATGAACGTGAACTGTCCATTCTCCGGAATCCGCTTGAAATATCGGTATAAAAATGGTTTCCGAAGCTCGGTCGGCTCCGGCTGATCCATTGTCTCAACATGGAAAAAACGCGGATCCATGTTCTTAATGATCTTGCTTAACACACTGCCCTTTCCGGCAGCCCCAAATCCCTCGAACAAAACCAGTACCGGAAGCTTCGCTTCTTTGACCTTGATCTGCAAGGTGGCAAGCTTCTCTCTCGCTGCGGACAGTCTCTCCTTGAGTTCCTCATCCTTCGGTTTCGTGATTGATGCGATCGTTTTCTCCATAGGCATCCTCCTTCTTACCTCTTACGGCAAATCAACAAAATGGAACTTCTTTCTTCCCTGTGCATAATCATCGACGATATGTCCATCGCCAAACAGCTTATATTTGTAACTGAGCAATCCCTCTAACCCGACTGGACCTCTCGCATGTAATTTACTTGTACTGATGCCGACCTCTGCGCCAAATCCATAGCGGTAGCCGTCGGCAAACCGTGTGGAACAGTTCTGATATACGCCTGCTGAATCAACCATTCGCATGAAATGAAGTGCCGTCTCCTTGTTCTCAGTCACGATGCTGTCCGTGTGATGGGAACCATGCCGGTTGATATGGTCGATTGCCTCATCCACCGATTCCACAATCTTCGCCGACAAAATATAATCAAGATACTCGGTATCATCGTCCTTCTCCGTCGCAGGTACACAATCTACCAGCGCCTGAATCTCCTTCGTTCCACGAAGCTCGACGTGCTTTTCTTTAAGTGCCTGTGCCAGCTTCGGAACCAGCTCCTTCGCAATATCCTTGTGTACGAGCAATGTCTCTACGGTATTGCAGGCACTGACATACTGTGTCTTCGCATCTAAGATAATTGGAATCGCCTTCCCGATATCCGCATCCTTATCTACATAGATATGACAGATGCCATCCGCATGCCCCATAACCGGGATATTCGTATGACTCATAATATACTGCACAAATGCATTGGACCCACGTGGGATCAGCAGATCCACAGAACTCTGACAGGTAAGCAGCTCATTGATCTCACTTCTTGCCTCGAGCTGCAGCATACAGTTTTCCGGAAGTCCTGCTTCCCGTACCGCCGCATAGATCGTATCAAATAAGATCTTATTGCTCTTTGTCGCCTCACTGCCACCCTTTAAGATCACACAGTTTCCACTCTTGATACAGAGTGCGGATATCTGCACAAGTGCATCCGGTCTTGCCTCGAAGATCACACCGATCACACCGATCGGACATGTCTCACGGTACAAGGTAAGTCCCTCATCGAGCTCTCTGGCAAGCTTCGTCTGGAACAGTGGATCCGGCATCTGCACCAGATCATGAATACCATTTATGACATCGCGCAGCTTTCCTTCATCGAATTTGAGACGCTTTAAGACAGGCGCTGCAATCCCATCTTTTTCTGCCTGTTCCATATCCTGTCTGTTTGCGTCAAAGATCGCATCCTTGTTGTCCGTCAATGCTTTCGCAACTGCCAAAAGCGCCTGGTCACGAAGCTCACCGGTTGTTCCTGCCAGCTTCGGGCTTGCCAGCTTCACAAGTCCTGCCTGTTCTTCTATCGTCATATGCTCCTCCTTGCTGTGTGTTCCACAAAAATCACAGAACTCACACATTGTATTTTCTTATTACTATCGTATAAAATTCGTCTGGTTCGAGCGGTCTGCCGTCGGCGGTACAAGCCCCTTCTCCTTACCAGCTTCTAAGCATTTCAACACCCACGCCATATTGTGTCCGAGGTTCCGCATCGTCTGCATACCCTCGAGATCCTTCGCCGCATCCTCTGCATTTCTTCCATGCACCTGATTCCAGTAGGTCGAACCGACGGTAATCATCTGCGTGATACCGAAATATTTGTTCAGCACATCAAAGGTCGTCGCGGTGCCGCCACGTCTGGCTACTGCCACCGAAGCGCCCGGCTTATGTGCAAAATGCTTACCGCTGCTGTAAAATACCCGGTCTAAGAACGACTGGATCCGTCCACTTGGATGCGCATAGTAAACCGGCGTACCGAATATGTATCCATCCGCGGCTTTTGCCTTCTCCACAAAGGCATTTACCGCATCATCGGAGAAGATACATCCGCTCTCTGTGCACTGTCCACAGCCAAGGCAATCCGCGATCGGACCTCCGCCAATCTGGAAAATCTCATACTCGATGCCATCTTCCTCGAGTGCCTTTCCGACCTCGGTCAAGGCTGCCATCGTCGTTCCATTGATATGGGAACTTCCATTCAACATCAATACTTTCATTTTATTCCACTCCTTATTCTAACTGACTCTATATTAAATTATTTATCCAAGTGCCACATCGAGCACCATCATCAGCGCAAAGCCGATTGCTGTACCGATCGTTCCGATATTCGTATGCTCGCCCGCCTGTGCTTCCGGGATCAGTTCCTCCACAACAACATAGATCATCGCACCAGCTGCAAAAGACAGGAAATACGGAAGAATCTTCGTCATCTGCGCTGCAAGCAGGATTGTCAGAAATCCAAACACCGGCTCCACTGCGCCGGATGCCATACCACACAGGAATGCTTTCGGTTTTCCCATACCTTCGCCCTTTAACGGCATAGAGACAATCGCGCCCTCCGGGAAATTCTGAATTGCAATACCAAGTGACAGGGCAAACGCACCCGTGATCGTAATTCCTGCATTGCCTGCAAGTGCACCTGCGATCGTGACACCGACCGCCATGCCTTCCGGGATATTGTGCAGCGTGATTGCAAACAGCATCATCAGTGTCTTACTGATCTTCGTATGTACACCCTCCGGCTTATCACTGTTTAAGTGCAGATGCGGAATCAGGGTATCCAATAACAATAAAAATGCGATGCCAAGCAAAAAGCCGACCACCGCTGGCACCCACGCGATGCCGCCCTGTGCCTCCGTCATATCGATCGAAGGAATCAGAAGCGACCAGACCGATGCAGCAATCATCACGCCGGACGCAAAGCCGAGCAGCGCTTTCTCAAGCTTCGGAGCGATCTTTTCTTTCATAAAAAATACCATTGCCGCGCCAAGTGTTGTTCCTATAAAAGGTATGCCAAGGGCAATCAATATATTCATATATGCCTCCTTATTTCATAGATATCCATATTATATACAAAATAACCGGAATCGGCAACAAAGAATAAAGGATTGCACGGTCAAAACCAATGCAATCCTTCCTTGGGGATTCAGATATAAGTAATACGCATTTATTTGTTCAATTCCGTCACAAGCATCGGCAATGCACGCTCAAAGCATACGCCATACCAGTGTCCGTCGTCTGTTTTCTTAATACTGTCCACAACGAAATCAGCAGCCATCTTTGCAGCTTCGGAAATCGTCTTTCCCTGCATCATCGCACCTGTAAAAGCTGCCGCATAACAATCGCCGGTTCCATGTGAGCTCTTTGGCACCTTCTCTGTGAAATAATATTCTGCTTTTTTCTCTGCGCAGTCATATACGACAACTCCGATCTTATCATCTTCAAAGCTGATGCCTTTTAAAACAATCTTCTTGCAGCCAAGCTTCGCAAGAGCCTCTAAAATCATCTGTACATACGCTTCATCCTGTCCTTCTAACCGCAGTTCACAGCCAGTCATAAATGCCGCCTCTGTAATATTCGGAAGGATAATATCCGCACTGCCACAGAGCTTTGCCATCTGTGCAACAAACGCATCATCAAATCCATAGTACAGGCTTCCGTTATCTGCCATCGCCGGATCCACGATCAGAAGTCCGTCTTCCTTCACAACACGTTTTTTCAGATCATACACATATTCAATCTGCGTGATACTGCCGAGGTATCCGGTGTACAGGCAGTCAAAGCTGATGTTTTCTTTCTCCCAGTGATCCATAATGCCGGGAATATCCTCCGTCAGATCACGGAATGTATACCCGGTAAATCCACCTGTATGTGTAGACAATACCGCCGAAGGCAGTATGATAGTCTCTACGCCACATGCCGAGATGATTGGAAGTGCGACTGTAAGGGAACACTGTCCCATACATGAAATATCCTGAATTGTCAAAACTTTTTTATCTGTCATGTTAAACACCTCTTTTTTATTTTCTCTAACTATATAGTCACTTTGACCTTGTGTAAATCTCCAATTGTAAAATATTCAGAAATGTCAGATTTACAAAATCATAAATATAGTTTATACTTTTCAACAGAAAACATCCGATTTTATATTAAATAACGGCATTTTCATCTAAAAATGCCAGAACACAGAAAAAGGAGCTTATCATGTTAACCTACTCTTTCGATAAACGCGGCGGTCAAAGCCTGTATGAATACCTTTATAACTGCATGAAAACTGACATTATAAACGGTGTTTTATCCCCAAATGAAAAGCTGCCATCCAAACGTGCATTTGCAAGCAATCACGGCATCAGCATTGTCACGGTTGAAAACACATATGGACAGCTGATGGCAGAAGGATACATCTATTCCAAACCCAAAAGCGGATTCTTTGTTTCCCCGATACAAAGTCAGATTGTTTCTGTAAACAACGAATCTGACCTTATTGAAGCACAAAAGCCATACGTCCATGACAATTCCATCAATCTGATTTCCAATCATACAGCTCCGGAGAATTTTCCTTTTTCTATCTGGGCGAAGCTGACTCGTCAGATTTTGAGTGAGCAAAGTCCGGATCTGTTAGTGCCTCCACCTGCCGGCGGTGTACCGGAATTACGTACAGCCATTGCCAGACATCTGCACGAATTCCGCGGCATCAACGCATCCCCGGAGCAGATCATGATCGGTGCCGGAACAGAATACCTGTATGGCCTGATCGTACAGTTGCTTGGACGGGATCTTGTCTACGGACTGGAAAATCCGAGTTCCAAGAAGATCCGCAGCATCTATGAGGCTCTCGGTGTGAAGGTTGCACCGCTCGAGATGGACGAGGAGGGGATTCAATTAGATGCCCGGAACCTGACGATTCCCGACATCATCCAAATATCTCCATCCCACCATTTTCCAACTGGCATTGTAACTTCTGTGAGCCGGAGATATGGACTTTTGCAATGGGCAAATGAATCGAATTCCCGCTATATTATTGAAGATGATTTCGACAGTGAATTCCGTCTGCAGGGAAAGCCGATTCCATCCCTGTTCTCAATGGATACCACGGACAAGGTTATCTATTTTAACACCTTTACCAAAAGCCTTGCCTCCACGATTCGGATCAGCTATATGGTCCTTCCCAAGTCCCTGCTTCACCTGTATTACAACAAGCTTGGCTTTTATGCCTGTACGGTATCGAATTTCGAGCAGTATACACTTGCAGCCTTTATACGGGATCAATATTTCGAGAAACATATCAATCGTATGCGGAACCACTATCGCAGCCTGCGCGATGAGTTGATTGCAGGTTTTAAGCAAAGTCCGCTTGCTGATAGGATCACAATCAGCCAGGAAAATGCAGGACTGCATTTTCTGCTGCATATTGACAGCAAAAAAAGCGATCAGGAATTACAGGCGATGGCTCAGGCCCACGATATCACACTCGCCTTTGTCTCCGATTATTACAGCTTTGATTTCAAATCCGATATAAGCCGGTACGACCACACCGCGATCATCAATTATTCCGGACTTAACATAGACGATATCCCGGTCGTGATCAAACGGCTCAGCAGTGCCTGGTGCGAATTACTATGATGCCTGCAGCAGCATTTCAATTATTTGAATTGTTCCATATATATCTTTGAAAATGTATATTTTCTTCACAAACAACAAATGTTATACTTATGTTATCTTTATACACAAACACAAAGGAGGATGTTATGTTCGCTTATAATCTCTGGCAATGGATTGCCTTTTTCATCATCTACTGCCTCATCGGATGGATCGGTGAAAGCTTATATGTATCATGGGAACACAGGAAATGGGTCAATCGCGGATTCCTGCATGGTCCGTTTCTTCCGATTTACGGATTTGGTGCTGTGATCATTCTGATTTCCACCATTCCGGTCCGCAATAACTATTTTTTAATTTTCCTGTTCGGTATGCTTGGTGCCACCCTGCTTGAATACTTTACCGGATGGGCGATGGAACAGATCTTCCATGTCAAATACTGGGATTACACCTACGACTTCTGTAACCTGCACGGTTATATCTGTCTTGGCTGTTCTCTCACATGGGGCGTCTGTGCACTGCTTCTGACCGGGCTTGTGCATACCCCGATTGAAAAACTTGTTTTATCCCTTCCTGCTGTACCTCTGATGGTCATCGATATCATATTCGCGGTTTATTTTATCTGGGATATGATTACATCTGCACAGGAAGCATTTGATTTAAAGAAGATCATCCTTGAAAACGAGGAAGTCCAGCGTCTGCAGAAACGTCTTGATGTGATACATGCCTTTGCGGAGGATGACAAGACAAAGTTTCAGGATTATCTGAAAGAGAAAGGATTGGAATTTAACAAGAGCAAAGAAGAACTCACCGAAGAATTCCAGAACCGGCTCCAGGCAGCCAGAGATCGTGTTGATCACCGCTCCCAGAAGATGCGCAAGCATGCTACACGTATCTTAAGCCGTAACCCGGGTTCTGTATCCTTTAAACACAAGGCTGAATTTGAATCCATCAAAGAACGTATTAACGAGCTTAGAAAAACGAAATAATATAAGAAAATCCAGGCGTTCCTCTTATGAGGATGCCTGGATAAATTTTACGAATTCTTCCCGCGGAATTGGCTTTGAAAAATAATATCCCTGAATATATTCACATTCAAGCTCCGAGAAAAGCTTCAACATCTCTTCTGTCTCCACGCCTTCCACTACAATCTTCATCTTCATTGCCTTGATCATATTGATTGCATTCGTCAGCACAATCCCAAGCTTCGGATTGTCATATAATTCCGAAAATGTCCGGTCTAATTTAATAATATCGAATGGTAATTTTACGATACGCTGCATATTCGAATATCCGGTTCCGAAATCATCCAAAGAGAATTTCATCCCCATGTTGGTCAGATCTTTGATATTATCCTCAAGTGCCTGCTGCGAGATGGATGCAGCTGTCTCTGTAATCTCCAGATTCAGCTGTTCCGGCCGTACTCCATAGCGGGTTAAAATCTCCATAATGTGATTCGCAAGTTTCGGCTGCATGCACTGTACCACAGACAAATTCACTTCGATATAGGACATTCCAAGCTTCTTATATTCGTCGCTTGCAATAAATGCACACACCTGTTCAAGCACGAAATCACCAATTTTGTGGATTGCTCCACTCTTCTCCGCTACCGGTATAAATACCTCCGGCGAGATAAAACCATACTTTTCATCCTTTAGCCGGATCAAAGCTTCCGCAGAATGGAACTTTTTCTCCTTCACAGAATAAATTGGCTGGTAGTATACCTCGAACCGTTTATTTGACAACGCAGATTCAATAATCGTATCCATATCGTGCATCATATCAAAATGCAATTGTTTCATCAATTCTGAAGCCACCATGATATTGCCGGTAACAGGGAGTGTCTGTAATGTATCTCCAAACGCCATCAGCGTATCCACATCCGAGACATCTTCCGGGCAATCTGCAATACAAATATTGGCAATAAAATTGACCGACATCTGGTTGATCACGAAACAGGTTTTCAAAGTACGATTTATTTCTTCCGCTATATCCGGAACATGGTCAGACAGAGTATCTTCCAACACATATCGGAATTTTCCTTGTCCCAGATAATACATTGCAGCCTTTGATTTCTTCTCTTTATCCAGACGCATCATATATTCCGAAATCCCCGCCATCACCTGCATGCATTTCCCATATCCAAGCAATTCACGCAAGGATGCATAGTTTGTAATGTTGACCATAATGATATGTATCGGCTTTCTCGTCCTGAATGCATGCCGCATATCATCCATATACGCCGTCATCTTATCCAATCCGGTTATCATATCCAATCGTTCCTCCGGGCGCTGCAGCATCAGAGAAATAAACATCAGACCGATTGCCATGCAAAGCATCTCAACGACTGCTGTAGGATAAAAGAACCGTATGACGGCATTTGCAATCGCCGCTGCAAATACGATTCCCAAAGGAACAAGATATCTTCGCCGGAACATTTTCCGGAATATACCCAGATAAATCAGCCCATAGATTACATATATTACCGTACACACATATATTAACGAAAAATATCTGCCATAGCCTCACTTCTTTCGCTTCTATATATTTCTTTCATTCCGGATACAAAAAATGGATCACATCCTCTGCCTGCATCTCCTGCAGGTGGTATGGATCTGTCTCCTCGTCCGTATACCACCGCATACTGACAGAATCCTCCAGATAGAAATACCCGACTCCGCACTCCGGATATCTCGAGTACCACGCCGGATATTGTCTCTGCATCACCTGCTCAGCAAGCTTCACCGCCTCACTTTTTGTGCCATCATCGAGATACGTCCCGCAGATGCGCACGCCCGGCGGGCTTGCATGTACAAGCAGCACACTTCCATCCGGGCAGCGTCCCAGACTCATCCAGACATGCCCTTCCATACTGCATATATCACCCGGTCGGTAGTCTCCCTGCACCAGATAGCCCCAGCCACGTGCCGCACAGGCGCGTGCCATCTTCGACGCACCAACCACATAGCCGGTTTCGCCATTTCTGGTATGAAATACATTATACAGCAGCCAGCCGATATAACCGGAACAGTCCAAGCCATCATGACTCTGATATCGCGTCTGATCAAAATCATATTGTTCCGTCTGCCACGCCGCGTATTCCGCCCATCGCTTCGATACACCAAGTGTGACAGCTTCTATCCCGGCACCTGCATCATCCTGATTCCATCCTCCGCCCCAGATATACATCGTCTGGCCAACCGGAAGCAGTGATGTCCGAAGCAGCCGCTCCATCGAAAACTCCCGCAAATGCTCTGGCTGTGGTCTGTGCAATACGAGACACGTCAAAAGCCATATTGCGAAAAGCAGGATGCCTGCAGCACCCTGCCTGATGCGCTTTAAACTACTCATATACCCTCTTTTTTACCCATCTTTCATTCAAGCATATGATAGAGGCGCTGCGCAATATTACTCTCTTTTACTTACAAAGTTCTGCTACAACCGCATTAATCACCTTGCCGTCTGCCTTACCCTTTAACTGTGGCATAACGGTCTTCATGATCATCCCCTTATTCTTCGTAGCAATCACATCCGCACATTTCTCTGTCAGGAATGCCTTTACCTCATCCTCGCTCATCAGAGATGGCGCATACTCGTTAATGACATCGTAACGTGCCTGATACTCTGCAAGCAGGTCTGTACGCTCTGCCGGGCAGGTATCGATCTGCTCTTTGGCTGTCTTCAACTCCTTTAAGATTACGCGGTCTACCAGTTCTTCCTTGATATCATCGCGGCAACCCTCGTCGATAGCTACCTTCTTTACTGCGGAAATCAGAGAAGAAATGGAATCCTTTCTTGCCTTATCTCTTGCCTTCATAGCGGCGATCATGTCTTTCTGTAATGTTTCTAACTGCATAATTTTATTCCTCCTAAAAACTATTACTCTTCGTTCATCTTTGCCAACTTCGCAGCCTGATCCGCTGCGATACATGCATCGATGATTTCCTGAATGTCTCCATTCATGATCTTGTCTAATTTGTATAATGTCAGTCCGATCCGGTGATCCGTCACACGTCCCTGTGGGAAGTTATACGTACGGATCTTCTCGGAACGGTCACCCGTACCAACCTGACTCTTACGAAGATCTGCTTCTGCGTCGTGACGCTTCTGCATCTCAATATCTAACAGTTTTGTACGAAGCAGGGCAAATGCCTTTGCCTTGTTCTGAAGCTGTGATTTCTCTGTCTGGCTGTAGATCACGATTCCGGTTGGAATATGCGTCAGACGTACCGCAGAATCCGTTGTATTGACACACTGTCCACCATTACCGGATGCACGCATGACATCGATACGGATATCCTTATCCGGGATATCTATCTCATCCACTTCCTCTGCCTCTGGAAGAACAGCAACACTGGCGGTACTTGTATGGATTCGTCCACCACTCTCTGTCTCAGGCACACGCTGTACACGGTGTACACCACTCTCGTATTTCAATACGGAATACGCACCATTTCCGGTTACCATCGCTGTAACTGACTTCATACCTCCGATACCGATTTCTTCAGCTTCCATCAGTTCAACCTTCCAACGACGACTCTCCGCATAGTGCACATACATACGGTAAAGCTCTGCTGCAAAAAGTGCTGCCTCATCGCCACCGGCACCTGCACGGATCTCTAAGATGACATTACGCTCATCGTTCGGATCTTTCGGCAGAAGCAGGATTTTAAGTTCGTTCTCGCACTTTTCCACCTGCTGCTTCGCTGAAGAAAGCTCTTCCTTCAGCATCTCACGCATCTCCTCGTCGCTTTCGCCCTCCAGCATGGATAAGCTATCCTCGATCGTCTGCTTCGCTTCCTTATACTCCTGATATTTCTCTACGATTGGTGCTAAATTTGCCTGTTCCTTCATCAGATTCCGGAAACGTTCTGCATTGCTTGCCACATTCGGATCTGAAAGTTCATTCTGCAATTCGTCCAAACGGGCTACCAAATCCTCTAATTTATCAAACATGTTTTTATCCTCCAACTATCCTCAATTTCGTTCCATACGGACGAAATCATTTTTCTCTTCTTTATTGAACGCAAGACTTCAGATACCGTGCCGTCACGATCCGGTCAAGCCCTGCATAATCTTTGATTCCTTTTATATCCGTATATCCGTTCTCTACAAGGAGTCCCCGAACAGCGTCCAGCTGATCCTGTCCGATTTCAAACAAAATATATCCATCTTCATAGAGATACTCCCTCGCTTCCCGAATAATCTTATCATAAAAATACAATCCATCCGCTTTTCCGTCAAGCGCCAGATGCGGCTCAAAATCACGCACCTCCGCCATAAGCTTTGGAATCTCATCCGTCCGGATGTACGGCGGATTTGATACTATCATATCATATTTTCCTTCGATCTGCATAAATAAATCTGTTTGTATCACTGCACAATCTGCCTGTAACCGTTCCCGGTTCTTCTTCGTCAGGGCGATTGCAGCGTCCGAAATATCTGCAAGCTCAACCAGATCTCTACCATGCCGGAGCTTCGAGAAACTGATTCCGATACAACCACTTCCGCAACACAGATCTAACACCCGGCGTTTTCTGCCATCCGGGGTATCCTTCCAATTTTCCGCGATCCTGCAGGCTTCTTCTACAAGCAATTCCGTCTCCGGTCTTGGAATCAGAACCTCCTCTGCTGTGGCAAACTCGTATCCCATAAATTCTTGTGTTCCAAGAATATACTGGCACGGCTTATGTGTCATACGTTCCGTGACATATGCATGCAGCCTCTGTGCCTGTTTCTCCGTGACTTCCTCTGCCATACGCAGAATCAGTGTTGAATATGTACAGCCCGCCACATCCATTGCCAGAAGCCGGATATCACTGTCCGCCTCCGGAATATCTGCCTGTCTCAGGCGTTCTAACTCTTCTTTCATCAATGCCTGCCACGTCATAGTTTTCCTCATTTCTCGCTCTTTGCCTGTTCTTCGAGATATGCACGCCAGTCTAAAACCGCCTCCACCGAAGCGATCGCAACCTCAACCATATCCTCCGTCGGCTCCTTGGTCGTCAGTCTCTGGATCAGAAGTCCCGGTTTACTGAGCAGATTAGCGATCCACGACTCACTGTTTCCTGCAAACCGGATAAATTCATAAGAAATTCCTGCAATCACTGGAACAAGCAGGACACGCAGCAATAACCGCAGCCACATGGCATCTACTGTAATACACATAAACACCAAAATACTTACAATCATAACGATGAACAGAAAACTCGTTCCACATCGCTTATGAAACCGCGATGCCTGCATGACATTCTCCACCGTCAGCTCATTTCCATGTTCCAGACAGTTGATTGTCTTGTGCTCTGCACCATGATACATATACGTCCGCTTAATATCTTCCATACGTGAAATCGCAATCACATACCCAAGAAAAATTGCCAGACGGATCACGCCTTCAATCAGTCCGATCAGCACATGGCTTTTTATCACAGCATCTAACAGCGATGCAATCCACGCCGGAAGCAACATAAAAAGTCCGACTGCCAGCACAATCGAAAATGTAACGGTCCCTGCCATCTCTGCTTTCTCCGCACGTGATTCCTGTTCTTTCGTTTTTTCTTTCTTCTTTTTCTTTTCCTTCTTCGGCGCTTCCTCTTCCTCGTCCTCAAAGAACTGTGCCGAATACATCAGTGTTTTCACACCGATAGTGAGCGACTGTACAAAACTGAATACCCCTCGCACAATCGGCAGATTACAAACTGCCGGACGGTCGGAGGTTCCTGTACACCGATTTGTCTTTACTTCTATTTGCTTATCTGGTTTTCGGACAGCGACAGCATATCGGTCATTGTTACGCATCATGACACCTTCCATAACTGCCTGTCCGCCGATATTTATTCTGCTCATACTCCACCTTTTTCATACATATGAAAATAGGCTTGCTACATTATTGTAACAAGCCTATTCCATGTCATTTCCGTATTATGCCTGAACACCGTACTTACGATTGAACTTATCGATTCTACCACGAGCCTGTGCAGCCTTCTGCTGACCTGTGTAGAATGAATGGCACTTTGAACAAATTTCAACGTGAATATCTTCCTTTGTTGAACCTGTTACGAACTCGTTACCACAGTTGCAAACAACCTTTGCCTGATAGTACGCTGGATGGATTCCTTCTCTCATTTCTTTCACCTCTTAAATCATACTTGCTACCATGTGCTAGACATAGCAGACTGTTTATTACACAACATACGGATTTTATCATACCATATCAAGAAATTCAAGCATTTTTTTGATATTTCTGATAATTTTTGTCACATTTATTCCGGCTGTTTTCCTATCTTCTTCCATATGGCAAAATCTTCTTTACCATCTCGATAAATTCCCGGTTATTCTTTGTTCTTGCGAACAACTTCAGGATTTCATCGGTAAATTCTTCCGACTTTGCAGAGGTCAGTGCCTTATGGATCATGTTGACTGCCTCCTGCTCCTCTGGAGTCAAAAGCAGATCGTCACGTCTCGTACCAGACTTCGCAATATCGATTGCCGGGAAGATTCGTTTCTCGGATAATTTCCGGTCAAGCACCAGCTCCATGTTGCCAGTTCCCTTGAACTCCTCGAATACGACATCATCCATACGGCTTCCGGTCTCTACCAGTGCCGTTGCAAGAATTGTCAGGCTTCCGCCCTCACGCATATTACGTGCCGCACCGAAAAACCGCTTTGGCATATGCAGTGCTGCCGGGTCAAGACCACCAGACAACGTTCTTCCACTTGGTGGTACCGTCAGGTTGTACGCTCTTGCCAGTCTTGTGATACTGTCAAGCAGGATCACAACATCCTTGCCATGCTCGACCAGACGTTTTGCACGCTCGATTACCATCTCCGATACACGCTTATGGTGATCTGGAAGCTCATCAAATGTCGAATAGATAACCTCAACATTTTCACCCTCGATAGACTCGCGGATATCTGTCACTTCCTCTGGACGCTCATCGATCAAAAGCACGATCAGATGCATGTCCCGGGGCCGAAGTATTTAATGTTTCCTGCGAATATCTTCTTGGTCTGACGGACGCTCCTGCAAAATAATTCAATTGTATTGCTGCCCATTCTATGCTAAACTATGGATAGATACTTCTGAACAACATACACTATTTATAAACCGTATGATTGGAGTGATTTCATGGAATTAACAAAAAAAGTCCCTACAACCGATAAAAACCAGGAAAACAATCATCTTCTCCGCATGTTAGACCGGGGAATTGATGATATGGAAGCTGGTCGTGAATTGCCACTGGAAGATGCTTTTCGCAAAATCACAGAATTAAGGGATGCACGAAGAAATGCAAGAATATAAAATTATTTTAACCTGGGAAGCAATTTACGATGTCACAGACATTGCAGATTATATTGAAGAAGAATTCGGCCAGCAACGTGCTGACCGTTTTCAATCTGATCTGAAAGAACACAAGTATCGGATAGGAAAGGCAAAATTTTTTACACTTCTATTACTTCTTTATCA
>ENA-OPCW01000591-OPCW01000591.1-human-gut-metagenome-genome-assembly--contig:-NODE-591-length-19874-cov-4.035824_pt1 | contig 19874 bp, 20 predicted proteins | sample MGYA00241258_ERZ501496 | MGnify/ENA primary metagenome ERZ501496 (study PRJEB25962, sample SAMEA2042660) | human gut metagenome | biome: human gut; feature: human-associated habitat; material: faeces...
TTTCCAACGATTAAATTAACCATCAAAATCACTCCTTTTTTTAAATTAAAGCCTCCGAAAGAAATATTTTCCTGATTAAATAATATCATAGCTTTGCACGATATGCAAGGTGTTTTGTAAAAAAGGGAAAAATACGTCAAAAAACACAAAATTTAATACCGATTTTTGTATGATGTCCTCTTTTTCAAAGGCGGTGCGGATCATCCCGGCAAGGCCTGGCATTTCGGCCTTGTTCTCGATGCACAGGGTGATGATGCCATTCAGGCTGGAGGCTTCCACACCCATGGAGCCGCCATCCGGCGGGACCCAGACGTTGAAGTCTTTGGTGTACTTCTGAAGCTCCTGCGTGGCCGGCAGCAGCGGATTGCCCAGATAGCTGAGCCAGAAATCCGCCAGGACACCGCTGATGTACTCACCCATCTGGAACACCCTCTGCTTGATGCGCAGGGGCGCTTTCTGCTGGTCTACCTTGTACACCCAGCTCATTTGCTGGACCATCTGGCGCAGCTTTGCCTCCGGCTGCAGGGTGCGGAGCACCTCGGCATCCATTTCCGGCACGATGTCCGCAAGGCGGGTGTTATCGTTCAGCTTCACGCCGCTCTGGAAGGAGCACACGCAGTTGTAAAGGGCATCCGGCACGCCCGCTTCCCTGCGGGTATCTGCCGAGTAGGAATACTGGATCTCGTCCTTGCCCAGATAGCTGCGCAGCGCAAGGCTCAGCAGACCTGCCAGCGCCGTAAAGGGCTTGACGCCGTTCTCCACTGCCCGGTCCACAAGGCTCTGCTTGGTCAGCCGCACCCGGGTGCGGCGCATCCTGCCCTCGTAGGTCTGCACCACATCCCTCTGCATCGTGCTCTCGGTGGCTGTGGGGGATGGATATTTTTCCATCATGGCCTCGATGTCATAGGCCGGGCTGCACACGATGGGCGTGTTTGCAAACGCCGTGCCATAGCGCAGGTTGCAGTACTGTTCCAGAATGCGGGTGAGGAAGGGCGACACCCCGTGGCCGTCCATGAGGAAATGATACCAGTCAAAATAGACGGTGTCCCCCTCACAGCTCACGCTGAAAAGATAGCCGTTCGTTTCCTCCGGGATATCGCGCTGTGCACTGCCCTGATACACAAGGCAGGGGTTCGGGTTCGGCTCCAGAAAAAAGCTCCGCTTTTCCTGCACCAGCTGTACCCGATAGTACGGTGCGGCCGAAAGCGCCGCCTCCAGTGCGCGCTGCAAAAGAGCGGGTTCCACCGTATCCTGCAGCGCAAACTGGTACCGACACAGGATCTTCTCCCGACGGAAGAAGTACATCGTTCCCTGAAAGATGTACTCCGTCGAGCGCTGCGACTCATTCATGAACTGTTACCCCGCGTTTGCCGCCAGATAATCCACCAGATCCCCTATGGTCACAAAGTTGCGCAGCTCCTTTTCAGGGATGCGCAGGCCGAAGGTCTCCTCAAGGTCTGCCACAATGGTCAGGATCTCCATTGAGGACAGATCCAGATCGTCCATCAGGACGCTGTTCTCATTCACATCTTCGGGAGAGACCTCGGCAACATCCTCCAGGATGGCCAGGATCTGGGAAATGATCTCTGCTCGTTCCATAGAAATTTTCTTCCTTTCCGTGACGGATAATAGGCACAATCTCCTATGCCTTTCCATAATAATACCTTGATTCTCTCCTGTGCGCAAGGGTTCCGGCAACAAAGCTTTGTTTTTTGTCGGAACTCCTGTTTTCAGTCTGCCGGTCTGCCGGCCCATTTATGCATCCGGGCATTCTATCGCATCCGTATCACTGGCGCAGCAGCTTGCCTGCACCGTTGCGCGGCAGCGGCTCGGTGCTGAACTCCACTGCGCTCATACGCTTGTACAGCGGCAGGGTGCGGTTTGCCTCGGTGATAAAGTCCCGCACCTGCTGCTGTTTGTTCTCGTCACAATAGACCACCACGCCGATCTTCTTGCCCATTTCTTTTACAACACATTCCTTCACGGCTTCGCACTTGCCCACGATGCCTTCCAGCTCTTCGGGGTTGATGTTCTCGCCGCTGTCCAGAATGATGAGGTTCTTCTTGCGGCCGGTCAGGAAATAGTAGCCGTCCTCGTCCTTGCGGGCCAGATCGCCAGTGTGGAACCAGCCGTCCGCGTCAATGACCTCGGCGGTGGCCTCCGGGTCCTTGTAGTAGCCCAGCATGATGCTGTCGCCGTGCATGCACAGCTCGCCGTCCTCGGCGATCTTGTAGTCCAGATAATCGTTGCCCTGACCCACAGCGCCGATGTGCTTTGCGTCCTGTGCGTAGTTGATGATGCCGTCGCCGCAGGTCTCGGTGCTGCCGTAGGTCTGCACCACGAACATGCCGTGTTCCGCCATATCCAGCATCACCTGCGGGTCGAACATGGCAGAGGAGCAGATGGGCACCCACAGCTCTCCCAGACGTTCCTTGCGGCCGCGCATCACATCGTGGTGGAGCGAGTTCATAATGACCGGCACCACCGCCATGGCCTGACTGGGCATCCGCTTTACCTCTTTATAGAAGTTGCGGATGTCGCTGCTGACGTTCAGCGCCCAGCCTGCATGGGCCCAGGAGAACAGGCAGATGAAAGCGCCCAGATGGAACATGGGCAGCACGGTGTACTGGCTCATGACAAGGTCCGGTTCGTGCTTATACGCCATCATGTGCTCACCGATCTGGGTGTGGGCACGCATCACCGAGAAGAAATTCTTCTCGCTCAGCATCACGCCCTTGCTGCGGCCCGTGGTACCGGAGGTGAACATCAGGACCATCAGGGCTTCGTGGTCGATGCAGCGGGTCAGCTGCGCAGGCTCATAGCTTCGGAAGCCATCCATGGGGCGGAGGATATCGCCGTAGGCAGCCTTGAGCTGGTCGTTGAAGCCGTAGTCGTCGCCGTCGGTCAGGATGGCGTCCGGCTCCACAAGGCCCAGCTCATAGCTCAGCTCGTCCCAGCTCTTGCGCTGGTTCAGCAGCACCAGCACCGCACCGGCCGCCACCACGCCAAAGGTGTTCACGGCATACTCGTAGCTGTTCTTGGTGAGCAGGCAGATCTTTTTGCCCTTGATCTCCGGGATGGTGGACTGGAAGTAATTCACCGCCTTGCGGATATCCTGCACATAATCCTTATAGAGGATGGTGGTCACGGCATCGTTTGCGGTGTCGTAGAAGCGGAAGGCCACATTATCCTTGAAGCGGTCTTCCATGTTGATGGTGATAAGGTCGTAGACATTATCCAGCACTCTGATCTTACGCATTGTTCTGTTTCCTCCTGTGTTCAGCGCAGCAGTTTTCCCATGGCGTTGCGGGGCTTATGGCTTTAATGATGACACTATCTATAGGAGCATTAACGGCAAATGCAGCAACTGTACATTTGAAAACCGCACAAAAATCCGCAACAAGTTCTACCGTGTATGGATATAATAAGGTGTTTTGGGGAAATAACGAATCACATTCAGCATACTCGGTACATTTTATTGCAAAATATAAAATGGGTGGCGTTTGGTACACTGATAAATCAAAATCAATCAAAAAAGGTAAGAGTTGTCCTTCAACTAATACAAGTGCTTTATCAGTTGAACGAGATTGGCATTTGAAATTAAATCCTGACGGTGGCGGAAAATATGGTTGCGAAGCCTGGGGATATATATATAACGATTAATAATTTTAGGATATTGAGCTTAGGCTCAATATCCTTTTGGTGGTGATTTTATGACTAATTTATATTTGCAAAAAAAGTCGATAGAAAGAAATAAATTCTATAAGATATTGATTAGCCTTATGGTTTTGTCGTTTTCTGCATTTTTATTGTATTCATTTATTTCTTGTATAAATGATGTAAATGGTCAATCATTATATATGTTAGGTAATACATTATATACATTGCCTTATTTAATAATATTTTTTATATTTTTCACATTTGAATGTTGTTACAAACTCAATAGGTACTATGAGCCTATATGCATTACCAAAAAAGGTATGAAGTGTGTATACAAAAATTACTTGCAATCAATTTTTTTGTATGATTTGTTGCTGTTTGCAGAGGCTTTATTGTTTAATGTTATTTATATTTTTGCGAACAAACAGTTTTCGGTTTCTTTAGTGATACATACTTTAGTCGTTTTGATAATTTACTTTTTGCTGTGCATTTTGTCTGCAATATTTATTGGTTTTTTGCTGTCGAAAATAAAGGGCAGATTTGTTTCATATATCATTATGCTTATTATAGCTATATCGGAAACAAATCTTATGGACTCGCTTTCTGTCGGCGTTTATAATTCAACTGGTACAGACATAACAAAATCCCTTAAATTTTTCAATATGGTCCCTGCATCAATCGGTTGGACTCCAAATATGCATTCGGGATATATAATAACTTTGGACAAGCTATCTCAAATATTATTTTTCATATTTTTGGCATTGCTTTTTTGCTGTTTAACCGATAATGAAATTTCAAAGAATAACAAGATATTAAAAAGCACGATTTGTTCTTGCCTGTGTGTAATAACATTGGTTGGATATATATTGCCGTTTTCTGCTCCACAAATGAATTTGAGTGCTTCCGGTGTATCGGCAGATAAAAGATATTATGAGAACAATGAGCAACTTTCAGAAACTGCTGATTTTAGGGTTGATAGTTATGATTTGGAATTTAATTTTAGAAATGATTTAAATGCTATTGCAACGATTAAAACAGATAATTACAAAAACGAATATAAATTCACTTTATATCACGGATATAAAATCAGTAAAATCACCGATGGTAACAATGACGAGTTGGATTTTACCAGAGATTCGGATTATCTTACGATAAATAACACTTCAAAATCCAAACTGATAAAAATATATTACCATGGCTCTTGCGATAAATATTACAGTAATTATTTATCTGCATTTCTTCCGGGGAATTTTGCGTTTTATCCTATTCCTGGATTTAACGAAATGTATAGCAAATACTCATATTCGGGATTTAATAATTTGTCTCTCCCGTATGAAACTGATTTTAATGTTACTGTCCATTCTTTGAAGAAAGTGCAATGCAATTTGGAGAGCGTAACTAATAACGAATTTAAAGGAAAAAGTGATTCGTTAACATTGTTAAGCGGGTTTATTGATTGTGTTACAGTTGATAAAACGCAGATTTATTATCCGTATTTCAACGATGCATATAATAGTGATACTATTAACGAAAAATTAGAAACTTTTGTTTCAGAAAACCCAAATATCAAGAAAATATTTATTATTCCCGATATAAATTTGGAAGATATTGAATTTGTAAAAACTTTCAACGATTATATGATAACTGCGTCGATTGACGATATAGACAGATTGGGCTTTATTTCCAAAATCAGTGCAAACAAGATGGAGTTATATGACGCCGTAAACGCTTATATGAATTATCCCGAATACTTTGAGTTCTTAAAAGAGAATTCTTCCGAAGAATTACAAAAAGCAATTCCTGTTTTGGAAGAAGTTTTAAAAAATGATAATGACTGCAAAAAGCTCGAAAAAATAAATGGTTATTTGATTGATAATGCTGATGAGAGAAGTTTTTCGGAATTTCTATGTGAATTGAGGTGATTGTATGTTGAAGCTTAACAGTATTAATAAAAAATTCAAATCTATCGTTGTGGCTGATAATATCAATGTTCAGCTTGAAAATTGCACATACGGTTTGTTGGGTAGAAACGGAAGCGGCAAAACCACTTTGTTGCGGTGCATAACCAAGATAGAAAAACTTAACGGCGGAAGCATCACTTATTCAGACGGCGTTAAAGAAACAAATGATTATTTGACTCATATTGGCTATCTTCCGCAAAACTTTGAGATTTTTAATGAACTTACTCCGTATGAAGTTTTGCAGTTTTTTGCAAATTTAAAGGATTATGGCATTACAGATGACGAAATCAACAATCTGTTGAAATCGCTTAATCTTTTTTCTAAAAAAGATACTGTTGTAAAAAAACTGTCAGGCGGAATGAAACGAAGACTCGGAATTGCGCAGGCATTGATAGGAAATCCAGACATTGTTTTGCTTGATGAACCAACAGCAGGTCTTGATCCTGAAGAAAGATTAAATTTTAAAAAAGTTGTCAGAGAAATAAAAAAAAGACAGATGTGTTGTTCTTTCAACGCACATAATAACCGACATAGAGTCTTTATGTGACAAAATATTGATTCTTTCAAATGGAACTATTACACAATTTAACTCTTGTGACGAATTAGCTAATGTTGCAAAGGGAAAAGTTTTTGCAGTTGATAATACTGATAATATTGATGTTCCTTTTTATTCAATGGGAATGGTTTTTATTGATGGCAAAACCTATGAAAAAATTATTTGTTTAAACAAAATTGATGCTTTGCCGCTTGCTCCCACAGTAGAGGATGGTTATATATGCTTTATAGAAAATCTGAGTTAAAAAAGCACAAATACTTTCTGAAATCCATTCACGTATTATGGATTCTGCCCATAGTGATAATTAACCTGATTGTGCCGTTGTTTAATTTTTTTATATATAAGTTAAATAACAACGATATGGTAATAGATATAGAAAAAATTATTTTTTTCTTTTTCCCGATGTTTTCTGTATGGACAGGTGTTTTTGTGGCGGAAATATTTTTCTCGGAAAAAACGAAAGATGTGTTTTTCTTTTACGGCAATAAAAAACGATTTGAAACTACGATAGTATATTTTTTGTGCTTTTTGATTGATGCTTTAGTGATGATACTTTTGCATTTCTATTGCATAGATGATTTAATAGGGTTTCTTTTTAAGATTTTAAGTGTAGCTGTGTTCTATTACGGATTATCTATGCTTGTAATGTTTTTTTCAAAATCCGCACCGATAACTATAATGGTTTTGTTATTGTACGATTTGATAAACACTTTTGTTAGCAGTACCGAATTCTTTCTTTTGTATGAAAATTTTAAAATCTTGACTTTGAAAATGTTTTTGACCAATTATTTTTCGTTAATAATTGTAGCAGCTATTTTTATTACTGTTGTATTTAAAAAATCAAGTTGATACTTCACCGGCAAAAAATGTTGAAAGCGTAGATCTTGCCACCCAAAATGTAATATCCGAAAATCTTTTGATTGAGAGTAATATTCAATTTTCAAACAAAGAGCTAAATTTGAATAGTTATTACTTTGACGGAAACAGACTATATATTTCTGTTACATCTGAAAAAAGCAAATCATTAACTGATTTTAATCTAAATTCTTTTTATATAAATTCAAAAAGCTACAAAAAAAGAGCTGATATTATTTATAATTGCAAAGAATTAGAAGCAATTATCGGAGAAAAAACCAACTTTGCTCTCGTAGTTTTTAATTCCTTTAAATATGACAAACAGAACAAATATTATGTGTCATATAATGATTTAAACACAAAAGAATTTTTCATTAAAGGAAACATTGCGAAGCATAAAAATATAGAAACAGCAAACGAGGAAATGACATTTAATTTTGCGCAATTCGGAACAACCAGCACTGTAATTAACTGTAATATAGACGCTTTTATTGAAGATGCATCTTTTAAGTTTAAAACAAAAGATAATATATGTACTGCCTATTTAATAAAAAAATCAGGAAATAATTATTCGTTTTTGATACCTCTGAAATTAAATGAAACATCGCAAGGATATTTAATTGCTAATGATGAAAACGGCAATGTAAAACTAAGAGAAGTTGTAAGCTTTAAAAGTAATGATTCTGATGAAATATTATAATCATTCTAAAATAAACACCCCCCTGCGTGGACAGCCATGCAGGGGGTTACTTATTTTTATTTACTTTTTAACAAGCTCAACCTGAGCCTTATAGCTGCCGTAAACCCAACAGCCCGTGGAATTTTCAATATTGGCGGTGATATCGTAATAATCCCTGCCCTCTGACAAATCCTCACTTTTATAAGACGCCAAATCAACAACCAAACCGACCCCTATTTTATCGTTATTAAGGCTCGACTGAGAGCCGACAAGAGTAAGCTGATTTGCATTAACAGAAATTACATTTGCCTTGTATCCGTCAGGAACATTGGCTACGGTAACTGAATTTTTATCAAACGAAACAGCTTTGGTTTTAAAGCTTGACGGAACAGTAACCGTAACGGTAATTTCCTTAGTATCGTCAAGAATCATAATTGCGTCAAGATGAGTTACGTCAAACTTAATAGTATTCTTACCTACATTAAGCTGAGAGAAATCAATATTACCGATATTTGCCTCTTTAATTCCCGAATCAGCCAAAGCGGCGGCTGAAACCTTATCTACACTATATGACACATTAAATTTACTTGTGTCAACATTGTCAGGTTTTCCTGTAAAAGAACTTGTAACATTAAGAGTCATTTCTTTTAAAACAGGAATGGTAAGTGTAAGATTTTCAGCCTCGGTATCAACAGTAATATAATCGACTGTATTTCCGCTTGAATCAATAGGAGTAGGTATAATATCAACAGACTGTGTCGATTTAAGTTTATTTGCGATATCGACATTTGCTACAAGACTTTTTACCTTTGAAACGTATGATTTAGGACCGCTGATTTTTGCAACTTTTTCACTTAAAAGAGCTTCACCCATCACATAACCGTCTGCAATAAAATCTTTATTTTCATAATTCAAATTTATATCAAGTGTTTTTTCATCCTCGACGTCAAAATATGCCTTATATGTTGTAGGATAATAAGATGAAATTGTAAAATCCGCATTTTCAGACACCGAAGTCACATTAATAGGAACATCATAATTACCTTTTGAAGTGACTGAATTAGTTTGAAGCTGAACCTTAAGGTCATCGGCTGTAATATCCCTTGCAAGATATTTTTTACACTTAACAGTAACATCAACATCAATTTTACTGTCACCGTAGCACTTAATGCCAAGTTGGTCCGCAGCAGAATCGCTGAAATCAACATTAACAGCAACGGTAATGGTCTTAGTAGTTTCAGGTGACAGGCTCATCGAAGTTGAAACCCAAACAATAACTGCCGCAATAATAGAAAAAACAATAAGATATTTATCATTATAAATAAGCTTTTTTAATGAAAACTTCTTTTTTTTATTTTTATCAGCCATTATTTTTTAATCCTCCTTACAAGCTTGGTAATGATTTTATCATCATCGGAGGAACCTGACGGAATAAATTCTGTTGTTAAAATATCTCTTAAATCGCCGTAAGAAACATCACGCTGAAGAATACCGCCCTTTGCAACCGAAATAGAACCTGTTTCCTCGCTGACGATAACAGCCAAAGCATCGCTTTCCTCAGTAAGACCTATTCCGGCTCTGTGCCTTGTGCCGAGTGCAGATGAAACAGTCTTTTTTGTAAGCGGCAAAATGCAGCCTGCTGCATAAATCTTACCGTCACGAATTACCATAGCACCGTCATGAAGCGGTGATTTTGGATAAAAAATATTTTCAACAAGTTCTCTTGAGGCCTTTGCATTAAGAACCGTACCCGATTTAATTACATTGCCCAAAAGAGTATCGTTTTCAAAACAAATAAGTGCGCCTACTCTTTGGTCGCTCATATTGGCACATGCTTTGCATACACATTCAATACAATTTGATATTTCTGCAATGTCGACAGCAACACCCGGATGGATAAGAGACTTGAGACTCTTAGCTGTTGTGCCCTTGCCGATTTGTTCAAGAATATTACGTACCTCAGGACCGAAAAGAATTACAAGAATTATCAAAATATTGGAGAAAATCGCCTTAAAAATAAAGCTTGAAGCCTCCATATCAAGAAGAGTTACTATGCCATAAATTATAGCAATAAAAATAAATCCTTTTGCAAGTTGCATAGCCCTCGTTTCTCTTATAATACGAACACAAATATATATAATCACGGCAACCAAAATAATATCTAATGCATCCGATATTCCAAATGTTGAAAATACACTCAAAATTTTATTAAATGTATCTGTTATTTTAACTATCATAAACTGACTTCCTCGTTTATTAATTACTATTATTTATATTTTATCACACGCAGTTTAATAAATAAAGTAATTATTTTAGTTTTTTTGAGTTTTTCAAAGTTTTTTTAAGATATTAATAAATTTTTCACACTCGCTGTATTTAGTAAATACACTTGGGCTTATACGTACAGTTCCTCTGTTGTCAGTACCAAAAGCAGTATGAGCAAGCTTTGAACAATGAAATCCTGCACGGCATGCAATATTCTTATCAGCCAATAAAGAGGCTGTTTTTTCCGACGGATAATCTTTATAGTTAAACGACAGTATCGGCGCAAGAAAAGCATCATTAAAGCTTGGAGTATATAACGTAACATTATTATTTTTCGCAAGTTCTTTGTAAATATATTTCATTAAATTTTTTTCATGTTTATATATACTTGAAACACTTTTGCCTGCCACAAAATCAATACCTGCACAAAGCCCTATAATACCGACATTATTAAGCGTTCCCGATTCTAACCTTTCAGGCATATTATCAGGTTGGGCAAGTTTCATTGAATTTGAACCTGTTCCGCCCTCAATAATTGTACCTATCTCAACATTATCTCTAAGAGCAATAAATCCTACACCCATTGGAGCATAAAGTCCTTTATGACCCGGTGCGCAAAGGATATCAATATTATCACTTTTGCAATCAATATTCAAAATTCCGGCGGATTGTGCCGCATCAACAATAAATATTATTCCGTTTTCGTGTGCAAGCTTGCCTATCTCTTTAATAGGGAAAACACAGCCAAATACATTTGAAGCGTGCGTACAAACTATTGCCTTTGTATTAGGTTTCTTGTCCATGAAACGGTATACCGGGTCATTTAATAAGTTTTTTTAAATTATTTATTGTTTGTTCTTTATCAAAAGAAAAATCAGCTATATCGTAATCAATAATTCCATTTTTAAAAAGCGCATAAACAGGACGTGCAACGGCATTATGCTCAAGATTAGATATGATTATATGGTCACCGGGCTTTAAAATTCCTTTTATTGCAAAATTAATTGCCGTGGTGCAATTTGGTGTAAAGGCAATATTTTCCGAAGGAAAGCCGAACATTTCGGAAAGCTTTTCACGGCAGGAAAAAATCATATCAGAAGTGTTTACACTTTCTTTATATCCGCCTCTGCCACTGTTAAAGCTATAATAATTCATTGCCCTTATTACTGCATTTTTAACTACTTGCGGCTTAGGATTGGTAGTGGCACTGTTATCAAGATAAATCATTTTCGTTCCACTCCCCTAATCTGTATACCTTCTTTAATTAAAATTGAAATCGGCTCTTCTGTATAAGTGTTTACAACAACCATATACCCGCAACCGTCTTGAGGTGACGGATTTTCAAGCTTTTTAATTATTGATTTATATCCTTTTTGCCTAAGCGAGCGTTGAGAACGCTGAGCATTCGTAATCGAGCCTACCTTTATATATAAAGTCATAAAAAAATCCTCTTTCACATAATAAATTATTTTACATTTTATACTATGCGAAAGAGAATTATTTGGTATTTAGATTGATGCTTAAGCGGACAAGCGCTTCAATTCATTTTTTATTTTTTGAAGTATTCTTTTTTCAAGACGGCTGATATACGATTGAGAAATACCCATTTTGTCGGCAAGCTGCTTTTGAGTTAAGCTTTCGTTTCCGTCTAATCCAAAGCGAAGCGTCATAAGATTACGTTCCTTTTCAGGCAGGGCGGCAACCGTTTGACGAAGAAGTCTTTTTTCATCATCATACTCAATTTCTTCAAACACATCGTTAGGGTCCGTTCCCAAAACGTCACGAAGTGTAAGTTCATTGCCGTCCCAGTCAACAGACAAAGGTTCATCAAAAGACATTTCGCTTTTTATATTATTAACCTTTCTCAAATGCATAAGGATTTCATTTTCTATGCAACGTGAGGCATAAGTGGCAAGCTTGATATTCTTTTCGGGATTAAAGGTTTTGACGGCTTTCATTAAACCGATTGTGCCGATAGAGACCAAATCCTCGGTCGAGGTGGTTTTGTTTTCGAATTTTTTTGCAATATAAACCACCAAACGCAAATTATGTATTATCAAAAGTTCTCTGTTATCCTCAATTCCGTTTTGAAGTTCGTCCATTATTTTCTGTTCCTCCTCTTTTGAAAGCGGAGGCGGCAGAGTTTCCGGCCCGTTAATATAGAAGCATTTTTGCTTTTTAAACAACTTTAAAAATAGTTTTTTAATTAAATTCAACATATAATCACCTTAAATATTAATCAATTCATTAGATAAAACAGCCGAGAATTTTTTTGAATTAACGTCTGACAACGCAACGTAAACCTTTGTTATTTCAATTTTATTTTTGCCGTTTGAAATTATAATTTTATCCGGCTTAAACGCTTTTAACATTCCCTGTCCCGACACCGTTTGGCACGGAATTAGACGCTCGCATTTTTCAGGCATTTTTGATTTGTCAACTATTATAACCGGATAATCGGAAAACGGTTCTCGAAGCTTATTTCCACTGTCGGCAAAAGCATAAAACTTGTATTCATTATTATCAACAAATATACTTAAAGAATATATTTCCCCTTTTGCAAGCGTTCGATTTGTTATTTTTATAATAATATATGTAACCAAATAGGCGCAAAAAGCACTTACAAGAAGTTGGGTGGCTGAAATATCAAAATAAACGTTTGAGTTTTTAACCGTCATACCCTTAGGTGAAAAGAACATACAAATTGCAGATATCACACCGAGAAAAAAAACGTTTGAAAAATAAAATATGATAAAATTTTTAAAATAAGTCCATACCCTTATAAAGCCAAAAGCGACAAAAACAATAAGCATTGAAGCAAAAATTTTACCGATTGCCGATAAAAGAAAGTTCAGTTTATCGAAAATAATGACAAGAGAATACAAACCGCCCAAAACGGAAGCAAATACAGCACGGTATTGCTTAATCTCCGATTTTGCAAAAAAGGATGTGGAAATGAGGAGCAAATAAGTAATAAAAAAATTGACTACAAATAAAACGTCAACATATATAACCAAAAAATACCCCCTCTCTATGATTAATTATAACCAATGAGAAGGGGTAAATTTGTCAAAATCAATCTTCTATTTCAATTGTTTCAATAACAACATCATAAACAGGTTTGTCACCCATACCTGTACGAGTTGAAGCAATATCCTCTAAAACGTCAGTTCCGTCTGTTATCTCGCCGAATACTGTGTGGTGAAAATCAAGCCACGGAGTACCGCCAACCTCTTTATATTTATCAATTACCTGCTGCGGATATCCGTTATCCTTAAGTTCTTCCATTTGTTCAATAAGCGTGTTTGGAACTTCCTTAGCCTGAACAATGAAAAACTGAGAGCCGTTTGTGTTAGGACCGCTGTTTGCCATAGAAAGAGCACCGTAATAATTTCTTGCATCAAGATTAAATTCATCTTTAAAAGGAGTGCCCCAAATTGACTCGCCGCCGCAGCCCGTGCCTGTCGGGTCGCCGCCCTGAATCATAAAATCCTTAATAACACGGTGGAAAATAAGACCGTCATAATATCCGTTTTTTGCGTGTGTAACAAAATTTTCAACAGTCTTAGGTGCAAGGTCATCATAAAGATTAAACTTCATATCACCTTTATTTGTTTTAATAGTTGCCTTAGTCATTTAATTTAACCCTTTCATTTATCTTTTTTAATGTTTCAAAATCTACCTTTTCAACCTCACGGTCATACGTTAAAAGACCGTTAAGTTCATCCTCAACATCCGTAACCTGAGTATAAACAGTAGCGCTCAAGCCGTCCTTAATTTGAGGAATGATAGTTTTTGTAAACAGTCTTTTATAAGCCTCAGTCAAGGACTCACGGCTGAAAAAGACTTTATAACCAAACATTTTATTATTAAAGGTGTGGCCCTTAAGTTTAAGACCGAGCCCGCCGAATTCCGAAAGAACGTAAGCACGATTGCCCTTTTTAACCTTAATAGGTGTAAAATAAATATGCTTTGAAATAACGTCGCTCTTGCCCATATCGTGCCAGCCCGAAGCCGAGTCAACAATACGAGTTTTATCGAGAGATTTAAGCTTGTCATAAGCCTTTTTGCTGTCAAACTGACCCCAGCCCTCATTAAACAAAACCCACAATGCTATACAAGGGCAGTTATAAAGAGTATCAACAATTTCTTCAAGTTCCTGATAATATAAAACTCTGCCTTCTTTATCTGTTCTGTGAAAAGTAGAATAATTATTATCGTTAAGCGTGATATTAACAAACGGAATAACGGATATTTCAAGACCGTATTTGCCGCCGCCGTTTATCATATCCTGCCAAACGATAATGCCGTTAACATCGCAATAATGATACCATAAAAGCGGTTCAACCTTAATGTGCTTTCTAAGCATATTAAATCCTGCCGATTTAACGTATTCAATATCAAATTTCATTGCCTCATTCGACGGAGGAGTTAAAAGACCGTCGGGATAATAGCCTTGATCAAGAAGCCCATTATGGAAATACGGCTTATTATTCAAAAACAGCCTTTTGACACCGTCTTTATCTGTGCCGACTGAAAATTTACGCATACCGAAATATGATTTTATCGTTTCTCCGCAAGCTGAAAATTCAACATTATATAAAAACGGAGATTCGGGTGACCACGATTTAAAATCGGGGATTGATACGCAGGTATCCTTTGTTTTGGCTATTAATCTATCACCGTCAAAGATTGACACCTCAACGTCATTTGTTCCGAAATATTCAAACGATACTGTTGAATTATCATAGTCGGGTGTAATTTTAACCTTTTCAAGAAATTTTTTAGGAGTTGATTCAAGCCAAACGCTTTGCCAAATACCGCTTTGACAAGTGTACCAAATACCGCCACGCTTAATTTTCTGCTTACCTCGTGAAAATTCGTTAGTATCTGAAAAATCAAGGCAAACTACTCTTATTTCATTTTCACCGTCTTTAATATAATCGGTTATTTCAAATTTAAACGGTGTATATCCGCCTTTATGAGTTGCAACCTCTGCGCCGTTAATAAAAACTGTTGCGATTTGGTCAACTGCACCGAAATTGATAAACACTCTGCCCTTATTAAAGCCTTTTGGAATTTCAAATTTTCTCTTATAAATCAAAAATTCACCGGGTTCAAGCGTTCTGTGAACACCAGAAAGATAAGACTCAGGCGAAAAAGGCACGCAAATATCGTACCTAAACATTTCGTCATCACAATCAGGCATACCGTAAAAAGCACATTTCCACATTCCGTTAAGACTTATATAGCTGTCACGAACGAACTGCGGCCTTGGATATTCACTAAGAGGATTATTTTTATCAAGCCTTTTACCCCATTTAGTAAGCAACATATTTATCCCTCACTTATAATTTTACCGTTTTTGATTTGAATGGTTTTATTACAAATATCAAGCGCAGCTTTCTTATGAGAAACAATAATGCAAGTAACATTATCAAGCGCTTTAAGATTAGTTAAAAATTCCTTTTCCGTCTTTTCGTCAAGAGCGGAGGTAGCCTCGTCGAGAAGCAAAATCGGAGAATCGGCAAGCAAACTTCTTGCAATCGCAAGGCGTTGTACCTGCCCTTCGGAAAGACCTAAACCTTTTTCACCTATTACGGTTTCAAGTCCCAACGGAAGCTCATCAATAAACTGCTTAGCGCAGCTTATTCTTATTGCTTCCTCAATTTCAGTGTCGCTTGCATCGGGATTAATAAAAGTAATATTGTCCTTAATTGTTCCCGATATAAGCATATTGCCCTGCGGAACATAAGAGAAAAGCTTTCGTGTATTTTTGTCAATAGGGATTTTACCGTTGTTTGTATCAAGATAAATTTTACCAAAGTTAAGATTAAATACACCCAAAAGAAGCTTTAAAAGCGTACTTTTGCCGATACCGGAAATGCCCATTATTGCTACAAAATCACCTTTTTTGATGCTCAGCGAGGTGTTATCAAGAATAATATCACGGTCATATTTAAACGAAATATTTTCAAATTCAATCGATTTAAGGCTCTTATATGTAGCCGAAACATTTATATCACTTTGGTTAATTTCTTTTTCATTCGGCAAATCGTCAAGTTCCATAATTCTTTCGGCAGAAGCGATAGTGGTATAATACTTAGGCATAATACCGGAAAGAGAAACAAACGGCGACTGAACCTGATTTACAAGTTGAATAATAGCCGTTACCGTACCATACGTCATACCGTTAAACAAAATACTGTATGCACCAAAAGCAATGGCAAAAACAGTGCCCACACTGAAAACGGCGCCAAGACCTACATTAGCACATATACTGAAGTTTCGTTTTCTCATACGTGCTTTAAAATTATCATCTTGAAGTTCATCTGTAGTTTCATTAATTCTGTTTTCAACCGAAAAAGCCTTAATAACAAGAATATTTGACAAGATTTCCTGAATAAAGGAACGTGTTTTTCCCTCTGTTTCCTGCACTTTTTTATGAAGCCTTTTAAGCGTTTTTCTGAAAAAGCGGGTAATGATAAAAACAGTACAGCCGCCGACAATAAATATAAGTGCAAAAATCTTATCAATGATAATTAAATAAATAAGCGCACTCAAAAGCTTTGCGCCGAAGAAAGCCGATTCGGGAATAATTGTTGTAAATCCCGATGCAACAAGAGTGGCATCATTAAACATACGGTTTTGCAAATCACCTGTATGAAACGTAGTTACCTTTTGATAATCCTTTTTAATCACCAAATCAAGAATATACTTTTTAAGTATCATCTCAAGCCTTGCACTGCAGCGCTCGCTCAAGCTGTTTTTAGTAATATTCAAAGCCATTTGAAATACTACCAAACCGAGCATACAAAGTGCAAATTTAATGACAATATTGAAATCCTTTGCCTGGGTTGCACCGTCAATAATGTTTTTAGAAAACTTAGCAAAAAAAACAGATGAAACGCCATAAATTGCATTAAGAACAACAAGCAAAATCATCAACGGTACCTGCTTTTTGCAAACAGTGAACATCCATTTAAGAACATTTTTATCCTTTTTGCGGATTTTTTTAGCCATAAATAAACGTCACCTCTTTTTGAAAATATGCCTTTTAATCCAATTAATTCCTCTTGGGAAAAGAAGAATAAAAGGGCGAACAGGCAAAAGAGCAACCCAAATCTTGGAATAAAGCTTATATGCCTTAGAGTTTTGGCAATCGATATATTTTTTGCCGTCTTTATAAAAACCCACAAGCACACCGCAAATCATATCGTCTGTTACATATTCCTTTTTGATTAAATTATCGCCTACAATAACATAATGGTCATCGCACACCTTAACAATGCGGTGCATAATATACTTTCCCTGCTTTGTTACATAAACAGGAACGTCATATTTTTTTAACCTGCCTTTATTTTTAACGACAATAATATTATCACGCTGTTCGTGAATAAGCGGCTTCATAGATGTGCCCATGGTAAGGCCTGTATACTTGCCGTATGTATCAAGTATTTCTTTAATTGACTTACTCTGTTCCATTAAAATCCTCGTAAAAAATAATATTACAAATAAATTATAACAGATTATTATTTTATATGCAACAATAATTAAAACAAAGCTGCCTCTTGTATTGACAAACTATTTCAAATATGCTAATATAATGTGCAATAGATAATAATAAGACATGAAACTTAAGTCGAGCTATTGCAGCACGGCTTTATTTTTTTGCAAAAAAAGGAGTATATATATGAATTACGATTTGATAATTGTAGGTTCCGGACCTGCCGGTATTTTCACTGCACTTGAACTTATCAAGCGTGGCACAAAAAAGAAAATGCTTTTAATCGAGAAAGGTAAACCTGTTGAAAAGCGTCATTGTCCTAAGGCTGAGGTCGGTCACTGCGTAAACTGCAAGCCGAGCTGTGCAATTACAACAGGATTTTCAGGCGCGGGCGCATTCTCTGACGGTAAATTAAGCTTAAGCTATGAAGTCGGCGGAGATTTGCCAATGCTTATCGGTGAGGACTTTGCTCAGGAACTTATCAACTATACGGACAAGATTTATCTTGAATTCGGTGCGGACACCAAGATTGAGGGAATTAACACAGGCGATGCTATCAAGGAAATCAGAAAGAATGCTATCAAGGCAGGCTTAAAGCTTGTTGACTGCCCTATTCGCCACTTAGGAACAGAAAAGGCGCAGGAGCTTTATCTTAAAATTCAAAATTTCCTTGCCGACAACGATGTTGATATGATGTTCTCAACAGAATGTAAGAATATCATTATAGAGGACAGCGTTTGCAAGGGCGTAATTATTGACGATAAAGGTAAAGACGTTATCATCAATGCTCCTGAAATCGTTATTGCAACAGGCAGACGTGGTGCTGATTGGCTTGACAAGCTCTGCATTGAGCACAACATTGCTCACAAACCCGGTACTGTTGATATCGGCGTAAGGGTTGAGTGCAGAAACGAAGTTATGGAAAAAGTAAACGAGGCGCTTTACGAATCTAAGCTTATCGGTTATCCGAGACCGTGGAAGAATAAAGTACGTACTTTCTGCCAAAATCCGGGCGGCTTTGTTGCGCAGGAAAACTACGATAACGACCTTGCTGTTGTAAACGGACACAGCTTTAAAGATAAAAAGAGCGAAAACACAAACCTTGCAATCCTTGTAAGCCACAACTTCACAGAGCCGTTTAATCAGCCTATTGAATATGCTCAAAAGGTCGGCGAACTTACTAATATGCTTGGCGCAGGTCACATTATGGTACAGCGCTTCGGTGACATCCTTGACGGCAAGAGAACATGGCAGTATGAGCTTAACAAGAGTAATGTTAAGCCGACACTTAAGGACGCAGTTGCAGGCGACATCACAGCAGCTATGCCTTACCGTGCAATGACAAACATTATTGAATTTATCAAAATGCTTGACATTGTTGTACCCGGCTTTGCCTCAACTGAAACATTACTTTACAGCCCTGAGCTTAAGTTCTATTCAAACAAGGTTAAGATGGACGAAAATCTTAACACTAATATCAAAGGGCTTCATTGCCTCGGTGACAGCTCCGGCTGGACAAGAGGACTTATGATGGCATCTGTTATGGGTGTGCTTATGGGTCAAAAGCTCAGCGACGCCGAAAACAACTAAACATACACATAAAATTAACCCTCCCTGTTGAGTGCTCAACAAGGAGGGTTTTGTTATTTTTATTTAAACTTTTGTTTAATGAAATCAATTATTTTTTGCTTATCCTCGCCGGGTGATTGCAAAGTCGAAAGTTTTTGTCGCGGATTTCCACTCTGCCGTGGCTGCTACGCTGACTTTCACGGTATATTCGCCGACTTTCTTCGGGGCGGTTGCGGCGTATGCGTCGTCTTCCGCGCCTTGTGCCTTGAACATTAACGTCACTTCGCCGTTGCCGTTGAACGAGAATTTGTCCGAAACGTCAACAGCACTTCCGTCGTACGTTTTATCAAGCGTTTTGCCGTCTTGAAGTTTGATTTCGTTGTCTTTTGCGCCAAGTGCGTCGATGTCTTCGGTATAACTATATCCGCAGTCTTTGCACGTGAATTTCTTTTCGCCGACCACTCCGTAGTCCGCTGCTTTCACAATTTCTTCCTTAAACTCATGCGGGATTTTCTCCGATGTGTCGGTGTGTTTCTTCGTGGTGCATTCGTGCCAGTGAGTTTTTTCGTCAAACTTCCACTCGCTTGAATATTTGTGCTTCTTGTTGCATGCCGAGAATATCGACAACGACAACGTCAACACTAATACCAACGCCAGCACTGCAATGATTGATTTTCTTTTCATAGTCTTTCTCCTTTTTGATTTAAGTGATTTATTCCAAATCGCCGAAAATCGCGACTTAAAACCGTTGTTATTTTTTTATATGTAAATTTAATTATTTTCTTCTTTAAGTAAAATGTTTTTCGGACAAGCGGGTTTTAC
>ENA-OPCW01000595-OPCW01000595.1-human-gut-metagenome-genome-assembly--contig:-NODE-595-length-19838-cov-14.948794_pt1 | contig 19838 bp, 17 predicted proteins | sample MGYA00241258_ERZ501496 | MGnify/ENA primary metagenome ERZ501496 (study PRJEB25962, sample SAMEA2042660) | human gut metagenome | biome: human gut; feature: human-associated habitat; material: faeces...
CAAAGCTACAACCAAACCTCAAAGTGTAAAAGGTGCATTTCTTCGAATGCTTACGAAATATCAATGTTGTCCAATAATAATTTACGCTTTATTAAAGGAGTCCTTGATATTGCCAATAACACCAATCGGGCATTATTATTTATAGCATCATTCAATGGCTCAATCTTGTGATTGAAACCAATCATGTCACGCTGTATCTTATCAAGCTCTTCTATAGGAACATCTGTTACTGGCCGTTTTGCAATACCTGTATTTTTTTCTTCCTGAACACCTACGGCGATGTATCCTCCGCCAATGTTATCAAAATCATTAGCGAAAACACAGATGGTACGATAAATTTTATTTGGATTACACCCTGTCTTAAACTCAATACGTGTAGATTCTATTTTACACTTATGAAGAAGGTCTTCTATGTTTACCGGCATAGCCATCTTAATATGCTTATTTAGATTTATCCTTTTCTACATGAAGCAAATCTCTTACATCAACATCCAAAAGTTCCGCTATGCGAAATAATGTTTCCAAATCTGGTTGTGAAGCATTAGTACACCAACGGGAAACAGATGTCACATTCCTACCGACTTGCTCAGAGAGCCATTTAGCTGTTTTATTCTTTTCAACAAGAACTATTTTAATCCTATTCAATTGCTTCATGATTGAAATAAATTGTAGTTTAATGCAAATATATCAAAATTAAATGTGATAAGCTAATATTGTTCAATTTATTTGGACAAAATAATAAATATATTGGATACATGGCGATTTCTCAACAAGACTCGAAAAGGACTTATCTATGGAGAATGGAATGACAACAGAAGATTATAAAAATACAGAAAAACATTAATCTATTTCTATTTTTATTACCTTTGTATCTAGGATATTAAAAACAAAGATTGTTCAACCTATGAAATGGCAATTGTGCATATAGCTGCGCATAATAAATAGCATTCACAATTCAAGCTATTAATATACAGGCTTATAATACAGGTCTGTACTTCTTTATTTTGCCATTATATCAAATAATTACTTTACAAATAAGTTATGTCACCAGTTGACAGAACTTGTTGTATTTTATCATGTTGAACAATGAATTATACATATAAAAACATATGGCTCATCAACTTTCCGGTTATGATGAGCATCCTTATCGAACAACTTATTAATATAACTGACGCTATCTTCTTAGGTCATGTTGGTGAAATAGAATTGGGGGCATCTGCACTTGCCGGAATCTGGTATCTTGCCATTTATATGCTCGGTTTTGGATTCAGTATAGGTTTACAGGTTGTCATTGCACGACGTAATGGCGAGCAGCAATATTCAGAAACAGGTAGGACATTCTTTCAAGGATTACTTTTTCTGTCGGGTTTAGCAGTTCTACTGTGCGCTATTTCGAAAATATTATCTTCCTTAATCCTGAGCAATCTGATTGCATCTGAGAAAGTATATTCTGCTGTTATTAATTATCTGGACTGGCGCATTTGGGGATTAATGTTTTCTTTCCCATTTCTTGCGTTACGATCTTTCCTGGTCGGTATAACACTTACAAAGCCCTTGAACAAAGCTGCCTTTACAGCAGTATTGGTGAATATACCTTGTAATTGGCTTCTCATATTTTATTTCGATATGGGAATAGCAGGTGCTGCAATAGCGTCATCTTTTGCTGAATTATGCTCATTGATAATATTGTCTATCCATGTTTTACGAAAAATGGACAGAAAGGTTTATGGTCTGAACTGGCAGTTTAATAAAAACATATTCCATCATGTCTGCCGTGTATCTATCTGGAGCATGTTCAATCCGTTTATTGGTGTAGCCTCATGGTTTGCCTTCTTCGTAGCCATTGAGCATTTAGGCGAATTGGAACTGGCAGCTACAAATGTAATACGTAGCATATCTACCTTGTTTTTTGTTATTGTCAATTCATTGGCAGCAACTACTGGATCGTTAGTAAGTAATTTGTTGGGAGCAGGACAAAAGAATCAGGTTTTCTCGTTATGTAACCGGATTATCCGTCTGGGATATGCCGTGGGATTCCCACTTATTATCCTTTCTATAATCAGTTTCAATCCACTTTTCAATATTTATTCGGATAATGAAAGCCTGATACAAATAGCACAGCTGCCATTTATAGTAGCCTTGTTGAATTATGCTTTTGCCTTACCTGGTTATGTATATATGAATGCTGTCACAGGGACAAGTGCCACACGTACAACTTTCATTTTTCAGACTGTAACCATTATAGCCTACCAGATTTATTTATGGACGATAAGCAATTTCAGCACATCCCTGTCTGTATATTGGACAGCAGAATACTTATATGTGATATTGCTTGGAGTGCTTTCCATTATATATCTTAAATGCAAAAACTATTAATCGTTTGAATCCCATGATGAAAAAAGGCCTGTCTATCGAAGTCGGCGATTATACTTTCTAGTGAATAAAATACTTTTCAACCATATCCTTGAGCTGATCAGATGACAGGTTTGCTATACCTATTGATTCAATAAGTGAAAACTCTTCTTTATTCTTACCAATAATAAACTTACGTTCATGACCGTCTATTTCAGCAAGCAAATGGAAATTGCCCTTATATGCCTGCTCCATACGGATATTCTTTATAGTATGTCCGTTTATGACAAATTCGCATATTTCGGGAGCCATTTCCTCTAACTCTCCCCATGATTTCAGACGGTCAACTATAGTATTTTCAACACGTCCTATCCACTGTTCCACAACACCATATTTAGTGGCGACCGTACGAAATTGTTTTATGGCATTAACTATATCACGTATTATTGCATCAGGCCTACGTATTCCATTATCTTTAGCAAATTGAATAACATCATCCCGTGTTATATCCCTAAGTTTTGCCCTAATATACATGCAATGATCTTCATTTGGCAAGAATCCTCCATTGTCAAATATATAAGTTACATCGTATGCAGGAGACAGACGCCAAGTACCGTCCTCACTCATAACGAATGAAAAATTCTTATTGTGATCATCTGTATTGTTTGCCAATACATTAAAGACCATCCTGCGGAATACCTCATAACAGTCTGTTTCCGGTAGATGGAGCTTCCGGCATACTGTAATCAATTGTTCGTAACTGTCCGCATCGGGGCTAATTGCGGCCAAAGTTTGTGTATGAATCTTTTTCCCATTATTACGGTCAAAGCGTTTTGTCATAAAATGATTATTTCCGTCCACCTGATAGAGTTTGGAAGGCATCATATTTATCCCTGCCATTGTAGCAAGTTCATAGTAAGACATCTCCAATTCTGCCGAACTATATTGCGCATTTCCGAATTTGACCAGATAGTAATCAAATTCCTCTAATCCGGAAATCTGCCCACTACGGACCTCACTATTCTTTCGATTAATGGCAACAATGGCTTTAGGTTGACGACCACCGGCTGAAGTACCAACCGTAAGTAATGATTGCATCGTTACCGACTCTTCGGGTAGGATTTTGGCATTTTCTCTTTCTGAGAATATACGCTCTGCTAAATTTGCCAATGATTTGATATCTATTTTTTCAGCCTTACGCTCTCTTGAAACCTCAGGCAAAAATTCCAAAGCTCCCATTCCACGCTTTCCTATAAATGAGAGTTTGTCAAGAGGAGTAATATCTGCGTTTGACAAGTGATTCTGTTGGCGCCATAATTCAAAAAGTTGATTACCCCATGAGTCAGGCAATGAATCTGCTAAAAATGCCGGTAATTTTTGATAAATCTTGGCCTCTTCTCCCCATACAGGTGTAAGTCCTCTCGCTCCATCAACCGGTGCAGCTAATGGAGAAATGTTAAGACCTTTCTTCAAGAAGGCCGGATTATACATAAAATAGGACAACCTGCGTCTGGCATCCCATGCCAATCTACCTATTTCCTCACCCCAAAGGATTACTTTTAACGACTGTACCATAATTTATGCTATTTAGAGTGTCTGACACGCTGTACCTTTTTATCATCCCTACGCATCAGGTAAGGAGATTCAGGCAACTCCGGAAGAAGATTGTCTATAGTGTTAATTTGACCGACCACTTTCAACAACACAATAAATGTTGACAATGAAATATTGCCAGCTGTACCATTCTCGAATTTGTGGATGGTTGTAAGTCCGATACCGGATTGCTCAGAAACATCTTTCTGAGTGAGATTGCAACGAATTCTATATTCCTTAAATCTGTTACCTAATAGCCTTACAAGCTCAGGCGTGGAGTATTCATAGAAATCTACCATATAAACCGTATTTATATATCATTATAATGATAGTTACATATACTTTTAAGTATTAATCTTCACTATTATGAAGATTATAAATACAAAACTATGTAATTTCTAAGAATAAAACTAATTTTTCTTAGAAAACTTATCGTCAAATCATAGTGATTAATTATAAATCCTATATTTTGTATTTTATTTTCAATATCCTACCGCTTGCCGCATCCACACCTAAATAGTAAACATACGACAAAGTATCCTAAACTGGAAACAACATAGAAAAAAATTAAGTTCCAAATGATAATGATATAATATCGTCTTACTTTTTTTTTGATTTTGTTACATAATCAAAAACATAGATAATCTCCGGATTACACCACAAGTATTACTTAAATATATTATTATTTTCCACATTAATACATTGAGAAATTCACAAAAAAGACCTATCTTTGTTGTACCATCATCATGTAGCGCATGGGATAAAACTATCAAAGAATCAAAGTTTTATACTTGATTTTTGATATACAAAATTTGAATGAAGAAAGGCGGTACAAATAAAATCAACAAAAGGCTGAAAAACAAAGGTTTGCACTTGTACATAGAAAATGAATTCTTTGTCAAAAATCTATTTGTACCGATTAAAATGCTAAAACGCTGATAATTAAACATGCTTCGATGTTGCATCGTGAAACGGTAAACTGTATTTGTGCTGAAGTCTTCATATACAACAAGTCTAAGAGAATCAGGATACTTCTGAGAAGTAAGTGGCCCAGTCAATTTAATGGTTTCATCAGAGGAAAGTCCGGCAGATTGATCTACCTCTCTACTATCAATAACCTCATAAAGCATATTTCCTTTTGCTCTTGTTACAAAAAAGGCATTGTTAAGATGAAAATGCTGGTACAAGGAGTCAAATTTGACATATCCTTTGTCCATAAGATAATATGAGTTTGCTTCTACAGGCATCTTATCCATAATTTTGGAATCGTGAACCGCTCCTTCTGTCAGATGAACAAATGTCGGGATGGAACCCCTAAAATCCATCAAGGTATGCATCTTGATTGCTCCTATCTCATGATGAAACTTAACTCATGGACAAAGCTTCAGACACAGCTCAATAGTGCTGCTGTCAAAGGCATAGACCATTTCATCCAGGTCAAGTCTAATTTTCTGTCCCTTATATGCTTCCTTTGCTTGTCGTATCAGAACTTATGCAAAGTCCTGATAGATACGCCAATCCTTCCTTTCGTTCGCTTCGCCCAAGGTGGATTTGGGCATTACCTTGATACCAGAACGGTAAAGATCAGGAGAACAAAGGTTAAGTGTAGTCTCTATGTCTCTCAGCTCGGACCTGTCCGTGAACTGAGCAAAGCTCATTACCATGAACTGGTCACGGCAAGTGAATTTGATGGAGTGCCTGTCACCCTTATAGCGGTTGACGCACTTCTTAAATTCGTATGTGTTTATAAGAGACATAACCTTGCAAATATTGTTTTTCCTTTGTTCATAGTTTGCAGAATTGGCTGTTTATACCTTCTTGCAAAACTATGATTTCTAATCGAAAAATTTTATTACACTCATAACTAGTTGAGTATCAATCAATAATAGCCACTTTGAAAAATTCTCTCCGGACAGCAGTGATTTATAATAATTATATAGAGTCCAATGCATAATATTTAATTGCAATTGGACTCAACAGTTACTCTAAATTATAAAATATCAAAAAAACTGGTTATAGTATGGGTAATGAAGTCTCTGTTCAGAGTTCTCTTTACCGATATCAATTTCTATTTTATCCTCATGAGCCAACCAACCGATAGCGGCTCCGAGTTCCATATCAGACAAATGACTTTCGGTTCTCAACTCTGTATAACTCCAATAATATCTGGTATTCAACAAATTCCATATTAGACCTGCATTTTTTTCTATTTCATACTTATTCATACACAAATGACTTAATATTAAACAATAACTTTTTGAGTTTTTCGGAAAACATAACAGACAACTTGAATAACAAATTACTTTCTGCAGTATTTAAGAGATTGCAAAATAAAAAATATACCCTGCTATTCAACACCTCCACCAAGTGCATGATAAAGAGAAATGATTGCCTGTATCTTTTCTATACGATCTTGTGCCAATGTCAAACGGGCATCAAGCAACGACTGTTGAGCGGTAAGCACTTCAAGATAAGTAGATGAAGTATAACGTACAAGCAGTTTTGTTTTTTCCGTTGCAGCCTCAAGATCTGCAATTTGTTCCTTATCAAAACGAATACGCCTGTCGGCAGTCTGCCATCCGGTAAGAGCATTATTTACCTCGTTTCCCGCATCAAGTAACGATTGTTCAAACTGCAGAACGGCTTCCTGCTGACGCGCTTTGGCTACTTTCAGATTAGCCACGTTCGTCCCCTTATTAAACAATGGAGCGGTAAGCGAAGCTATAGCCGATGACAGCCATTTACCAGGATTAACGGTTACGCCGTTACCGTTGTTCGTCCAACCAAGTGTTCCTGAAAGTGTCAGACTTGGATAAAAAGCCGCACGGGCAGAATTGGTTGCATAAAAAGCTTCTGCAAGTGCTGCTTCCGCCTGTCGTACATCGGGACGATTGGATAAAAGCTGAAGAGGAATCCCCACCGAAATATCGTCAGAAAAATACTGACTACTCAGTGTTCCTCGTTCAATCGTGTGAGCCGGTTCTTTCAGCAAAGCAGAAAGAGCATTTTCTGTTTCACTGATACTTTTACAAATGGTCTGTATAGAAGCCTCAAGTGCACTCCGGTTTGCCCGAGCCTGATGGACAGCTACATCATTTGACTTTCCCGCTTGTACGAGTGCTTCCAATGTAGCAATGGTCTCAGTCCAGTTAGCCAGTGTTTCATTGGATATATCAAGTTGTTCGTCAAGCATTAACAGTGTATAATAGCTTTCGGCAATAGTTGCCACCAGCTGTGTTTGTACCGCTTGTACATAGGCCCGACTCTGTTCGAAAGAGGCAAGAGCTGCACGTTTGGTATTGGTCATACGCCCGAAGATGTCCATTTCCCATGAAGCGGTTATCCCAAGATCATAGACATTCTTAGTCTCACCGTTGTAACGGCTGATACTTCCCTGTGGTGTCAAGCTGATTGATGGCAGATAGGAAAAGCGGGCATTCTGCAATACGGCACGTGCCTCTTCTACCTGTAACCGCGCTATATCAAGGTCGATATTGCGCTGCAAACCAATGGTTATAAGCGTTTGCAAGCATGAATCAGTAAACAATTCACGCCACGGCTTTGAAGCAATTGTAGAACTATCCGTCTGCGCCACCGCTGACCGATAAAGACTGTCCGTACAGATATCCAATTCTGGCCGCGAATAACGGGTATACAGTCCGCATCCATTCAGAATGGAAGCAGCGAGAAATAAAAACAAATAATAATGTATGTGCTTCATATTGTCTCTATTTTATTCTGTTTATTTTTTTCTTCGGCTGGAAATACTCCTGTAAATATTGAAAGACAATGAACAATGATGGAACCACAAAAAGTAACCCAATCGTCCCGAACAGCATGCCGCCTACAGTGCTCACGCCAACAGAAATATTTCCGTTAGCTCCTACCCCGTGTGCAAACATCAGTGGCAACATGCCAAAAATCATTGTCATAGAAGTCATCAGAATAGGACGTAAACGTGCTTTGGCTGCCCACATGGCAGCGGCAGGAATACTCATACCTTGACGACGACGATCGGAAGCATATTCTGTCAGCAGGATGGCAGTCTTGGCCAGCAAACCTATAAGCATGATAAGCCCTGTCTGCATATAGATATTGTTTTCCAACCCCCAGAATTTAGCGAAAAGGAAACTGCCCATAAGCCCGAACGGAACAGACAAAATAACGGCAAACGGAATCATCAGGCTTTCATAGAGGGCACATAAAATAAGGTAGATAAAAACAATGCAAACAATAAATACCAATGTAGTGGTATTGCCTGTCGAAGCCTCCTCACGTGACATTCCTCCAAACTCATAGCCATACCCTTCAGGCAGCGTTGCCTTGGCAACTTCTTCAATTGCTTTCAAAGCCTGACCTGAACTGTATCCGTCAGCCGGTGTACCGGAAACACTGATGGCGGAAAAAAGATTGAATCGCGACAAACTCTCGGAACCATACACTCTTGTAAGCGTAAGATATTGAGCTATCGGCGACATCTCCCCACTGCCATTACGTACAAAGATATTATTCAGAGCTTCCGTGTCGAGACGATATTCCGGAGCAGCCTGCACCATGACACGATACAGTTTTGTGAAACGGTTCAGGTTGCTGGAATAACTTCCTCCCACATATCCAGCCAACGTGCTGAGTACATCTGCCGGTGATATGTCATTACGTTTGCATAAGGCTGCATCCACTTCTACCAGATATTGTGGATATTTGGTATCGAAGGTCGTATAAGCGCGAGAAATTTCCGGACGCTTATTCATGGCTTCAATAAAATTGTTGGTATATTGCAGTAAGTCGTCTATACTGCCCCCTCTTTTATCCTGAACATAAAGATCGAACCCGTTGCTCATTCCGTAACCTGAAATCATCGGACTGGTAGAAACGCGGATTGTAGCAGCCTTGATACTATCCGTACGGTGATAGATTTCATTCATTACAGAATTCACATCGTCACCTTTTTTCTTACGCTCGCTCCAATTTTTCAAACGGATAGTGAACGAACCGGCAGATGCCGACTGGTTATGAACGGCATCTTTTCCCGTTACTCGCGAATAGATCTTAATCTGTGGTATATCCCGTATAACTCTCTCCACCTCGTCCATTACACGCCCCGTTTCTTCCAAATTGGTACCGGGTGCAGTCTGTACATTAATGTTGATGGTTCCCATATCTTCCTGCGGTACAAGTCCGGTCTTTGTAATGCTCATTAACACCAGAAGTGCAATGACAGCTATAGCTATGCTCCCCACAGCAAGTTTCTTATGATGAAAAAGAAACGATACACCTGTCATATATTTCTGCTGCAGATGCCGGAAAGAGGTATCAAAGGCATAATGAAAACGGTCTGAAAATCCTAACTTTTCACCTTGGGCCACATTGGCACGAGGACGCATGATAAGCGCACAAAGTGCCGGACTTAATGTCATGGCATTAAGCAGCGAAATAGCTACAGCTACCGCCATCGTCAAACCAAATTGCGTATAGAAAGTACCGGTAGTTCCGCCCATAAAACTCACTGGAATAAATACAGCCATGAACACGATGGTCGTTGTCATCAACGCTGAAGACAATCCGCTCATTGCGTCGACTGTAGCTGTATAGGCAGATGTATACCCTTCTTCAAAACGGGCCTGCACAGCCTCGACAACCACTATACTGTCATCAACCACGGTACCGATAACGAGAACCAGAGCAAAAAGAGTCAATAGATTCAGGCTGAACCCGACAATATAAAGGAAAGCAAATGTGCCTATGAGTGATACGACAATAGCCAGCGAGGGAATCAGCGTAGCACGGAAATCATGCAAGAAAAAATAAACGACCAATATTACGAGCAGTATAACCACAAATAATGTCTCCACCACATTGGCAATGGAAGCATCCAGAAAGTCTTTGGTACTCGTTATATCAGCCAATACCATACCTTTGGGCAACGATGCGGATATGTCAGCTGTTACTTTATCCATTTCTTTAATAATCTCGTTCGCATTCGAACCGGAAGTCTGAGCTGTCATACAGTTAGCTCCCGGATGTCCGTTTGTCTCACTGAGCATAGCATAATTTTCGGCACCCATCTCTATACGGGCCACATCCTTCAAACGCAACACATCACCACTCGGTAAAGACTTGATAACCATATTACCAAAGTCTTCTTCTTCCTCATAACGCCCCCGATATTTCAGAACATACTGAAACGTATTGGCCGATTCCGCACCTAGTGTGCCTGTAGGAGACTCCACATTCTGTTCGTTCAATACCGTTTCAATATCAGAGGGCATCAGTCCATACTGGGCCATACGTTGCGGATCAAGCCAGATTCGCATTGAATAACTGGCTCCCCAGATATTGACATCGCCCACGCCGGCAATACGCGAAAGACGCGGTTCTATATTGATTTTCATATAGTTTGTCAGAAAATTCGCATCAAAAGAATCATCTGGCGAATAAAGCGAGATGGCTTTCAGGGAGTTGCTCTGCCTCTTGCGTACGGTTACACCAGACTTCGTAACCTCGGCCGGCAACAATCCCTGCGCCGAAGCAACACGGTTCTGCACATTCACTACCGACATATCAGGATCTGTGCCCTGCTTGAAGTAGACATTGATGGAAGCTGAGCCTGTATTGGTTGCAGTAGAAGTCATATACATCATGTTTTCCACACCATTCAACTCCTCTTCCAACGGGGTAATGACACTCTTCATCACTGTTTCCGCATTGGCTCCGGTATATGTAGCAGACACGTTTACAGTTGGCGGAGCAATGTCAGGAAACTGTTCTATAGGAAGCTGGCTCAAGCCGATAAGTCCTACGATAACTATGGCAACGGAAATTACACCCGATAATATCGGGCGGTCTATAAAGGTTTTGACAGTCATGACTTACTCCTTTCCTTGCTTTATATTTACATTTACACCTTCCTTCACTAGTCCTGCACCTTCGGCTATAATCACGTCGCCCGGCTGTAAGCCTTCCTCTACCACATATTCCGTACCATTATTCAGCCGATAAAGCGTAACCGGAGCAGACTGAGCCTTACCGTTCACCACTTTATAAACAAATGTCTTGTTCTGTAATTCGTAAGTGGCACTCTGTGGAATAACAACAACCTGTGCCAACGTAGTAGGCACCATAACCGTTGCACTGCCTCCACTACGCAGCAATCCCCTATCATTAGGAAAATCTGCACGCAATACAACAGTTCCTGTACCAGTAGTGACAATGCCGCTCACGGCCGAAATGTGCCCCTTTTCGCCATACATCCTACCTCCGGCCATCTGTAATTCTACGTCCTCCATTCTCTTCATAAACTCATCCAATGAACCATACTGTTCTGTCAATGATGTTATTTGACTCTCATTCAACGAAAAATAAGCATACACATTACTATCATCCGATAATGTTACAAGCGGTTCACTGATACTGCTGCTCACCAACGCTCCTACACGATAGGCAATCATGCTTGCAACACCGTCAACCGGACTTTTCACTTCTGTATACGAAAGATTATTACGGGCACTCATTTCCTGTGCCTGTGCCTGCGCCAATGCAGCCTCAGCAACAGCCAATTCGTTTCTGGCGGCATTGAGGTCGTAGTCCTGTACCACGTTCTTTTCCCGTAACACCTCAGTACTTTCAAGATTAAGCTTAGCGGTAGCCAGATTAGCCTCTGCGCTTTTCACATTAGCTGTAGCCTCGGCCAATGCCGCCTGATAAGGCACTTGGTCAATGACAAACAAGACCTGACCTTTCCGTACTTTCTGACCTTCATCTATACAGATGCGTGTAATAAGCCCGCTCACTTGCGGACGAACCTCAACCACTTGTTGCCCATCCAATCGGGCACTATACCCCTGCATCAACGTACGGTTTTCCAGTTTCACGGTCAGAGTTTTATAATCGGACGTCTCTTCTTCTACCGTCCTACTCTTGCAGGAAGCTATCGACAAACCTGCAAGAACAATCAACAAAGTTTTATGATACATAATGTCCCAACTATGGTTTAATTCTGTTTTCGTTGTCACAAAAATAACCATCTGTCATAAGAGAAATCTGTCTTGTCATACGAACGGGGGTCAACAACCGATTTTTGGTGGTGAACGAATGGAATGGAATTTTGTTTTCAAAATAAAAGAGCGTAATTTTGCACTATCCAGTCAATGAGACAGATACAAGAATTTTATATTTTGCATTTATGAAAAAGAGAACAATTATCACAATGGTTCTGGCAGGAATCCTCGGCTTGGCACAAGCCCAAAACAACTCCATAAGTGACAAACACTTGCAGTCTGTAACAGCGATAAGTCGCGTATTAGGAGACGGTAGAAAAGTTGAAACCGTTGTACTTCAATACGACACTCCAATTAGTAACAAAAGCCTTTCTGCCGAAAGTTATCGTGTAGAAGATAAGGAGGTGACACGCATATATGCCAACAATGTTCCCGAACGAGCACAACAAGGAGCAGACGGACAGTATGTCATCATTGAAGTAAAGGCAGAAGTAGATTTGAATGCTCAGCCTCAAATGCCTACCGAGGCTGACAAAGAAAAGAAACAGGAACGCGATCGCATGCAGGGAGGTCCGGGATTACGTGCAGGATGGAGCACCGGAGGAAATGACAAATATCCCGGTAATGCCGTAGTAACGCAAACCGCCGATATAAAAACCAGTGCAGGAAAAACCTACAAGGCAAACACCTTGCCGATAGAAAGTACTTCCGAGAAATGCCTCGTTGCAGATGATTTCAGACAAGAAGAATTTATAAGTCCGTACACCGGACAAGTATTACCTTATAATATATACTTGCCGGAAGACTATAATCCGGCTGAACAATATCCTCTGGTACTCTTCATCCACGATGCGGGGGTGGCCAGCGGAGACGTCACGCACACTCTTTATCAGGGGAACGGTGCGACTTCGTGGGCAGAGCCGGAAGCACAAGCACGTCATAAGTGCATTGTTGTTGCACCGGAATATCCGGTCATTACGGTAGATGATAACTGGAACTACAGCCACCACCTTGATGCTACCATTGCTTTATTAAAAGAGCTCCAGACTAAATATTCCATTGACCCGAAACGCATTTATACCACAGGCCAGTCAATGGGATGCATGTCATCCATTGTGTTGATGTTAAAAGAGCCGGATCTGTTTGCCGGTGCACTACTTGTAGCAGGAAAATGGAATCCTTCCCTAATGGGGCCGTTGGACAAACAGAACATCTGGATTATTTCATGCGAAGGCGATACTTCGTCCAATTCATTACAAGGACAAGCCGTAGAATTGTGGCGTAGTCAGGGTAGCAAGGTATCAGAAGCAACATGGGATATGACGTTGCCAAAGGAACAACTCTCCGAGGAAGCAAACAAAATGCGTGCTGAAGGCAACCATCTGCTGTTTACCCATCTTACAGGTGGCAATCATCGCGCCACATGGTTCGTGGCATACGGCATAGAAGGTGTGCAGGATTGGCTGTTTGAGCAGCATAAATAATAAGCATCCCTTTTTCAAGGAAAAAACAGTTTATAAAAATGAAAGTCTGATGAAAAATGCAACGCTTTACATCGATCTGGCATTCTGCTTCATCCTATTGCCATTGGTAATATATGCATTCCCGGTGGAAAGATGGTGGGGCACATATCCTTTATTTTTCTGTTCGTTTGTCGGATGGCTGTATGTTACCTATTTTTTATACAAATACTTCATTATTCCCAGGCTGTTTCTGAAAGGCAAAAAGCGTGTGGTAGCACTGATAACGGTGCTACTCTCGCTGTCTGTCACCTTCTTTTTTTCAGCCTACGAAATAACATCACCACTTTACCACGTCCATCAGCAACAACGTGAGATTTCTCCGTATCCCAATTGGGGAATCAGGCAGAACCAACAGGCGATATGGCTACATTACATTCTGGTTGTCATTTTTTGTTTTGCTGTAGGAATGCTAAAAGAAGTATACAGACAAAAGCTGGCGCGAGCAGAAATGGAATATGAGCGTAACAGGGCGGAACTCGCACTCTATAAAGCACAGATAAATCCGCATTTCCTCTTCAATACGCTCAACACGCTCTACGGATTGCTTATTACCCAGTCTGACAAGACAGAGGTAACTCTTGAACGTTTTATCAACCTGACCAAGTATATGTACAACAATGCCAACCGGGAATTTATCCCTCTGGCGGAAGAAGTGGATTATATCGGACAATACATAGCTCTTCAGAAACTGCGATTGAATGAACTGGCAGACGTCCGTTTTACACACGATGTGGAGAGGGAAGAAATTCCTATTCCCCCTATGATGCTTATTACATTCGTGGAAAATGCGTTTAAATACGGTATATCTTCCAACGATCCTTGCTTTATACATATCCGGCTTAGCCAACAGGCTGATAAATTATATTTTGAAGTAACGAACTCTACATTCGACCGTGAAGTGAAAAGTTCCGGACGAATGGGTATAAAGAACTGCCGTCGCAGGCTTGAATTATTATATCCCGACCGCCACCGTTTAGACATTGAACAGGGAAATGAAGGGATATTCCGTGTCCGACTTGAAATAAAACTGGAAGAAACAGCATGAAAGTAATAGCCATAGATGACGAACCCATTGCACTGAATATCATAGAACGGTATTGTGAACGCCGTGGAGGTATAGTGCTGGAAACATATAGCAAGCCACGCATGGGAATGCAACGTATCCGTGAATGGTTGCCTGACATCGTACTGCTCGACATTGAGATGAACGGTACGTCCGGCATTGAACTGGCCCGGCAACTCCCATCGTCTTGCTGCCTGATATTCACCACCGCATACGCACACTATGCATTGGATGGATTTGAAGTAAACGCTGTGGATTTCCTACACAAACCATACTTCTACGAGCGTTTCGACCGCGCCATGCAAAAGGCAGAACAATGGTTACGCATGCACGATCTGCTCCGCACATCCGAATCTGCCACACGTCAATTCATATTAAAGTCGGAATATAAGAATGTAACCGTTTCTATAGATACGATTCTGTACATTGAATCTATAGACAATTACGTCAAGGTACATCTTGCAGATGGTACGTCCGTACTCTCCAAAATGCCTCTGCGTACAATTGAAGAACAATTACCGCAAGAAGAATTTATCCGAATCCATCGCTCATTCTTAGTATCCCGTTGCCGCATTTCACGTTTCTCGCGGTCTGAAGTTACACTGACTAAAGATGAAAAGGTACTTCCAATCGGTAAGAAATATCTGGATAATGTAATTCAACAGCTAAAAGATTGCTAACAACAAACTGCCTTTTCTTTCATCTTCTTTTTGATAATCTTATTCCAATAAATAAATGCCAGTACGGCTCCTGCGTAGCCTATGTCCGACATAGAAAAGTGTGTACATACCTGACCACCTATATAAGTGCCGCATGCTATTCCCAAATTAAAAATACCGGAAAATATTGACATCGATACGGATGTAGCTTCAATTGGTGAGTTGTTTATTGTTTCAGCCTGCAATACCACGTTAGAGGCTGTAAATACCATTCCCCACAAGGCACACAACAGGATAATGGTTAAACAGCAACATGCAGCGGCTTGAAGTAGCATAAGACAACCAAAGATACCCAAAAGTACAAAGTCTGTGAACTTGTAAGGATTCTTATTATAAAATCTGGAAAAAGCAAGACTACCTAATATACCCATGGCGCCAAATATTACCAATGTGACCGTAATCCAGTTATCCTGTAGTCCTGCAACCTGTTTTAAAAATGGCTCTATGTAACTATATCCTGTGTAATATGAGGTAGCGATAGCAAATGAAATAATAAAAAAATCCAACAAGATGGACTTTCTAAAAAGGAACGGTAGCTTTTGCAATGAAAAAGTTCCGCGACTCGGTACTTTCGGAAGCATCAACATAAGGTAAATCATGAGGACAAAAGCAAATATTCCTATGCAAAGAAATGTCATCCGCCATCCAATATGCAAGCCTATGATTCTACCAATAGGTAATCCAAATATCATAGCAACTGACGTGCCGGTTACAATCATGCTCAATGCAAGCGATTTATATTTCTCCGGCACAGTTCTTACGGCCAGTGGCGAAACAATAGACCAGAATATAGCGTGAGCACACGCCACGCCTATTCTTGATAACATCAGCATGTAATAACTTGTGGATACTGCTGAGAGAAGCTGAAATCCTACAAACACAAAAATTACAGTGGAGAGGAGCTTTTTCATCTCAAATCGGGATACTACAATCATAAGAGGTAACGAAAGCAGCATGACTACAAAAGCATAAATTGATATAATCATTCCAGCTTGAGCTTCTGTTGTCAAAAAGTCATTCGCAATATCTGTCAAGAGTCCTATCGGAATGAACTCAGAAGTGTTAAAGATAAATGCAGCACAAGTTAATCCTACCAGTGCCATCCAGTTTTTTGTCTGCATCATGTTACTCGTTCTCATTTTTTTGTTACAAAATTATACATTTTATCGAATCCTGATATAAGAATAAACAAAATATAGTACTAAAAGTATTAAATTCACAGCAACAAATATAACATTTAAACGGCTTAATCTTCCACTAATGACATCTATATGTAAATCAGGTGTTTACTCAATTAAGCCGCGACATCAGAAGCAGGAAAAAAGAAAAACTCCCTCCTGCAGAAAGCCTTATGTTTTCTGAACACGAGAATACCTTCCATCGTTCCCGATCTGTATGTAGAGAATAACAGGGATGTAACGGTAAATGTCACCACCAAAGAGAATCTTGATTTCCTATACCGCTCAGCCATGAGGTATGAATTCCGTTTTTTTGCTTCTGGCAACTATCCTCTCCTCCATTTTTTATGTGGACTTAAAAACACCTCAGCATAAATACTCATTTATGCTTGAAGTTTCCATGTTTCCCACACGGAAGCCGTATGTTTCCGCCTTGAGAAACGTACATTTCACAGATGAAAAACATACGGCTCTCGTATGGGAAACATAAATAACATTTCCTCATGAGGCACAATTCAATGAAGCTTTTTCCGGAAACACTACAGATCAATTATTTTTCTTGTAATAAATCGCGCATATTTTTCCCTATCAGGACGCTGTCTGCATAAAAATCAGTGGGGCTGTTATCGCATACTTACATTTAATCAATATCCACAATTATGAGTATCCACCTCTACCGACACTTGAAAAGCCATCTGGTTGACATATATCAAGTATTAAGGCCTCTCATGAAAATTTTATGCTATACAACATATTATGTAATAAACAATGCGTACTTTTGTGTTGTAAAACATAAAAACAACTACGAAAATGAGATTTATTATTAAATGCTTTATTAAAGGCCTGAGAATGATGGGCGACAACCAACTACAGATTCTGAACAAATAATAGTTCACATTTGCCCATTTTGAACAGGAATAACAGGCAAACAAAAAGACAAGAAATGAAACCGACCACCGGATACGACTTTAGCATATTCCGATGATCGGTGTTTTTTTTGATATAAAGGCACCTAAGAGCTGATGCCACAGCCTTGGCGTTTACTTAGGCTGCCGGTTCGATAATTCTCATCAATTACGTCTTATCACATTTCAGCCATCGCCCACGTTTCAGACGTACAAGGAAGATAAATCCACGAAAACACAGCTCTACGCACATGGCAATCCATACGCCTTGCAGTCCCAGTGTCGGGGCAAGCCAGGCAGCCAGAGTCAGACGTACAGCCCAGATGCTGAATAAGTTCATCAGACATGGAACCAGTGTATCGGCTGCTCCGACAAAAACTCCGTATGCAACAATAGAGGCCGCAAACATCGGCTCAGCAAAAGCTTCGATGCGTAAAGCCATTACCCCCAGCTGACGGATTTCCTCCACAGGAGTCATCATCCCGATAATCTGAGGGGCGAACAGATACATAAGAATACCCATTACGCCCATGATGGCCATTCCCATCAGTACGGTAATATGGGCAAAGCTACGGGTCAGCTTCTTCCGCCCGGCTCCGATGCTCTGGCCGACAAGAGTGGTGGCCGCATCGGCAATCCCGTAGCCGGGCATATAGCAAAGGCTTTCGGCCGTAATGGCAAAAGAATTGGCTGCAATGGCAAAGACTCCGAGTGGCGCTACGATGACAGTCGTCAAAATCTGGGCACCGCAAATGACCACATGTTCTATTCCCATCGGGAAACCGATACGGAATGCTTTCCTGAACGTGTCGGCTTTCAGCCGAAAGTTGCCTTCCCTACTGCGGTAGCTCAGTTTCTCTGAACGTGTCAGCAGATACCATAATAACACACCGGCGACGACGGTCTCTGCGGCAGCCGTACCCAAGGCAGCACCACTCACACCAAGTCCGGCTCCCGGAATAGTGAATTGCATGTCTGCAACGCTGTATCCGCGTGTCGGGAAAATCAGAAAAAAGTTGAATACCACATCCAGCACGCACATGATGACGCCCAGCAGACTGGGGATACGCATATTTCCACTACAGCGAAGCATACCGCCTGCCAGAAAAATCATTTGCAGGACAGGCAGGAAAATGGAAAATATGAAGAAATAAATGGAAGCATCCCGACGGATGGAAACATCGCCTCCCAGCCACACCGGCAGTGAAGAGCTGATGCTCGTGCCCAATATGGCCAGCAGCAGACTGAAGACCAGTGTACCGGCAAGTGACTGCAGCAGAATCATACGCGCGCCCTTCAGGTCGCCTGCTCCGACTTTGTGGGCCACTTGCACGGAGAATCCGGTAGCGGCAGCCGTGCAGAGTCCCCAGAAAAGCCATGTGGTGGTCGATACCAGTCCGATGGAAGCAGATGCCTCTGCACCGATACGTCCCACCATGGCTGCATCGATATACTGCATAATGATGGAAGACAGCTGTGCTATAATGGCCGGAACGCTGAGTTCTACGGTCAGGCGCAGCTGCTGCCGCAAGGTCATCGGACGACCGTCACGGATAAGGTCAAGCAACACATCTGTTTTCTTTTGTGCAGCCGGATGCTCCCTGAATTGCTCCGGTAAGGCTCCATTTGTGTCCGTTTCAGGTAAGTTACGTTTCATCGGGTCATCCTTCTGTTGTTAAGGCATCGACAAAGCCCTTGAAGCGCGACAGGGCATCCTGTAATACCGAACGTGGACAGGCAATGTTCCAGCGCAAGAATCCTTCTCCTTCGGCTCCGTACATGGTACCGCTGTTGAGCCAAAGTCCGGTGGTTTCCAACAGACGGGTCTGCAAGGTATCGGAAGGCAGATGCAGTGCCCTGCAGTCTGTCCACACCAGATAGGTTCCTTCCAGCTTCGTCACGGGTATTTCAGGCAGGTGGGTACGGAAGAATGCACACAGACAGTCATAGTTGGCCTTCAGATAGTCCAGCAACTCAAGAAGCCAGTCCTCGCCTTCATTATAAGCGGCGATGGTAGCCTCAACCCCAAAAGGATTGACATCGCACACCTCGTTGATGTTGATGGCACGGTCTATCCGCTGGCGCACGTTCTCATCGCGAGCTATGATGCTGGCTATCTGCAATCCTGCAATATTGAAGGATTTACTGGGTGATACGCAGGTAACCGAATTCCACAAATGCTCCTCGCTGACAGATGCATACGGTGTATAAGTATGTCCGGAGAAAACAAGTTCGCAATGTATCTCGTCCGATAGAACGGTCACATTATTCCGCAGGCAAATCTCTCCTATCCGGCACAGTTCCTCACGGGTCCATACACGTCCTGCAGGATTATGCGGGTTGCACAAAAGCAACAGCTTTACACCTGGTTCTTTCACTTTACGTTCCAGGTCGTCAAAGTCGATATGGTAGGTACCGTCCTCGTATATCAGAGGATTGGTGACAACGCGGCACCCGTTGTTACGGATGGATGAGAAGAAGCAATTGTACACGGGAGTCTGCACAACC
>ENA-OPCW01000608-OPCW01000608.1-human-gut-metagenome-genome-assembly--contig:-NODE-608-length-19620-cov-6.076310_pt1 | contig 19620 bp, 18 predicted proteins | sample MGYA00241258_ERZ501496 | MGnify/ENA primary metagenome ERZ501496 (study PRJEB25962, sample SAMEA2042660) | human gut metagenome | biome: human gut; feature: human-associated habitat; material: faeces...
GGGTGTCACCCGGCAGTCCGTCAGCAAGTGGGAGACGGATTCCAGTGTGCCGGACCTGGACAAGCTGATAAAGCTGAGCCAGCTCTTCCGTGTGACGCTGGATGAACTGGTGACGGGAGCAGAGCCCCAACTGAAGGTGGAGACGCCTCCGGTCATGGTGTCTCCGTCAATGCCGGGTCGGAAGATCGCCGGGATCATCCTCTTCTGCATGGCCTTTCTGGCATTTCTGATCCCTACGGTGCTGGGTGGGATCCTCGTCGGCCTGATCCTGGCCGTTCCGTTTCTAGTGTGCGGGATCATCTGCTTTCTCGTCCGAAAGCGGCCGGGGCTGTGGTGCGCCTGGGCAGCGTACTTGGCGGTTTACATCTTTTGCTACTATGGCACCCGCATCAGCTGGAATCTTTTCTTTTTCACGTTCTCTTGGGAGGAAGTCGGAACCCCCGTCTATACCTTTGCAGCGTGGATCCAATCGCTGATGATACTGGCTCTGCTGATTGGGACTGTCCGCTCCTTCTGCACATTCTCCTTTCCTCCCACCCGGCGGAATGGAGTGATTCTGGTCGTGCTATGGATTGAATTCCTGGCGTACCGATTGCTGACCGCGCCCATCGCCGACTTGCTCTCAGCACCGGAAATTCCTGTGCTGTCGTAATCAGAATGTTTCCGGTCACGCCTTTCAGATAATCAACCGCCGCCTGTGTATCCTCAACGTAGACACTGTCCGATGCTTCACAGGTATGCATCTCTCGCCGCACGCGAATATACGGAACTTCCACCGCCTTACACGCCTGATAGATATTCTGTGTCACGATCACCGCATACGGATGTGTCGCATCCACACAGAGGTCTGCCTGTACTGCCTGCAGGAATTCCTGCATATCTGCCTGCTCCAGCCGACCCACATGCACCTTGAGTGCGGCATCCTCCGGCAGTACCTGTGCACCATACTCCGATGCCACGCAAACATGGACTTCGATAGTCTGCATTTTCTGCTTCTTGTTTAATTGTATCAGATACTCGGCAAGCTGTCGCCCCTCCGTTGTACCGCCAAATATGACTACTTTCATGCGTTATCTCTTCTATATCCGCGCGGTGTCACCATCGCGTCACCAACTTTTCGTGTCTGGGAATTTCCGATAAATACTGTCGTGAACATATCCACCTGCGTCTCCAGTAACTCATCCAATGTCAGAATTCGTTTTTCTTCGCCATCGCGCCCGATATTCCGCGTGATTCCACAGATTGTATCTCCAGATTTTTTCTGTAACAGAATCTGACACGCTTTCTGCAGATAATCGTGCCGCTTATGGCTGGACGGATTATACAGGCAGATTGCGAAATCTCCCTCAGCCGCTGCCGCAAGCCGTCTCGTGATCAGTTCCCAAGGAGTCAGCAGATCACTCAGGCTGATCACGGTAAAATCATGTCCAAGCGGTGCCCCCAGCAGCGCAGCTCCGGAAAGTGCAGCCGTTACCCCCGGAATCACATGGACATCCACCTCCGGAAATTCTACTGCCAGTTCCAGCGTGATGCCCGCCATGCCATACACGCCGGCATCTCCACTGCAGACAAGCGCCGTTCGCTTGCCGCCGTTTGCCGTCTCGAGCGCCAGACGGCAGCGTTCTACTTCCTGCCGCATACCATTTACCAGATATTCCTTATCCGGGTAGTATGGTTTCAGGAGTTCGATGTATACCTTATATCCGGCAATTACCTCACAGGCTTCCACGACGTCAATTGCTTCCTGTGTCATCTTCTGCCTCGCGCCGGGGCCAAGCCCGACAATATACAATTCCTTCTTACTATCTGCGCTCATATTTCTCTCCGTTATTGCTCTATATTTCTATGTTATAGCTTCCGGTTTGGGTTTTTTCGCTTGTTTTTCGACTTCCAAACCCACCGCGTGGGTTTTTCTGCTTACTTTCCACTCGCTACACCCACATACGCCAGTGCTACCGTCACGCCATCCTGCGCCTGCTTGCGAAGCAACAGCTCTCCATCATTCGCGCCATGCTCGCTTGCATATTTCACTGCACTGCGCTCACAAACATTATCCACGCCTGTCACGCCTGTCACGAACTCGGATGCGGAAAACGTCCCCGACACCGCCTGCAATTCTTCTGCCGTATATGCCTCAAATGGCACTTTCCGCGTCTCGCAGAATTCAAGCAATCCAGCCTCTTCCTTCTTCAAATCAATGCTCGCCACCGCACATAACGCTTCCATCCGCAAGCCTGCTTTCGCAAATGCATCCTGCACCGCATGCTCGATTTTATCCGAAGATGTTCCCTTCTTGCATCCAATTCCTGCTACGATGCAGAGTGGAACAAGCTGCAACATTTTCTCATCTGGCAGGATATCTCGTGGAGTTACAATAACCTGATACGAACCTATCTTTAATCTCCGAACATCGATTCTATTCCCGCATGCGTTCTTCTCTTCTTCCTGCGAAACCTCTGCTTCATCCACCCACACAGGCTTCGCCCCGGTCGCCAGCACCTCTGCGCTGATTGCCTTCGCCTTCGCCCAGTCCGTCACAACTAAATTATGTTCCCGCGCATAATCATCGATAGAAAACTGTCCTTCCACGTCCGTCGCCGTCGTAATAACCGGTGTTGCCCACATCACATCCGCCAGCATCTGTGTGAGTGCATTTGCCCCGCCGGCATGCCCGCTCACCAACGATATCACGTGTTTGCTGCATTCGTCCATGCACACGATTGCTGGATCTTTGGATTTGTGTGTCAGGTGTTCCGCTACACTCCGTACCGCGATTCCACTTGCTGTTACGAACACGATAGCGTCCACCTGTTCAAAATATTCGTCAACACATGCCTTCACTGTTTCCTTCATTGAAACCTCTGGAAGCGCCTCGCATTTTACCTTCGCAATAATTTCTGCACCGGAAATATTTTCCAGCTTCTTCGCCAATTTTTGCATTGTTGCATACCCACGCACACTGCATGTGATAAGCAGCACGCGGCGGATCCCTGCCGGAAGGGCAATCTCCGTCGCACCGCGGTATTCCGTTGCAAATGCTGCGTCATAGAGCTTTGATTTCTCATAGATACTTCCAAGTGCCGGAGATACGATGATCAGTGCCGTCTTCGTAATTCCCGCAGCTTCCATATCTTCCGGAAGCTTTGCCAGTGTCGTGCGGATGATTTTCTCTTCCGGCCACGTTGCCTTATACACGACAGCAACCGGCGTATCCTCTGCATATCCACCGATCAAAAGCTCCTGCCGTACCTTTCTTGCAAGCCCGGACGACAGATACAACACTAGACTGGCGCGATGTGCCGCCAGACTCCGCAGATTTTCCTTCTCCGGCACAGGAGTTTTCCCTTCCGCTCTTGTCAGAATCAATGTCTGCGTCACATCCGGCAACGTATACTCACACGCCAGCGATGCCGCAGCACCGAACACCGCACTCACACCCGGACATACATCATATTTGATTCCGTATTCATCCAGCAGATCCATCTGCTCGCGGATTGCCCCATACACGGACGGATCTCCCGTATGCAGGCGCACCGTCCCTTTACCTGCTGCCTCTGCTTCCCGCATCACATCCACAACCGCATCGAGTGTCATATGCGCACTGTTATAGATCTTGCAATCCGCCTTTGCATAGGAAAGCAGCTCTGGATTTACAAGCGAACCCGCATAGATAATCACGTCCGCTTCCTTGATTCGATTCATGCCCCGCACAGTGATCAGATCACACGCACCGGGACCCGCTCCTACAAAATGTACCATTTATTTAACTCTCTTTCCGCATCACTCGTCTGCCCCAGATATCCATACTTCTCCGAAAATACAATAACTCCAAACTGCATCGTATCGCCGACTCTGCCTGCGACATGCTTCTCGATCGCCGCAAGGATACTCTGCATCACCACTTCCCGCAAGCCTTCTCGTTCCAACACATCCAACATCCGATCGGTATTGATACAGTCGTAGATTTCCTGTACCACCTTCGCTTCGGCGCCCGCCATCGCTGCATGCACCGCGAAGATTTCTCCTCGTCCATCTGCCACCTTTGAATGTGTGTTGAAAATTCCTGCCGCCAGCTTCACCAGCTTTCCGATATTTCCAACCAGCAAGAAATCCTTCATGCCATATGAGATTGCAAGGTCGATCGTATCACCGATATAATTGCTTGACTTGACGCTCTTTGTCAGATCAAGTTTCAAATATTCAGACGCATACGCCTGTCCATAGTTTCCCGGTGTGACTAATATTTTCTCTTCGCCGACCGCATGCAACTGCCGGATCTCCGTCTCGATCGTTGCCACAATCGCCTGCTCACTCATCGGCTCTAAGATTCCGCTTGTTCCTAGCACCGACAGTCCGCCCTCGATGCCAAGCTTCGGGTTAAATGTGCGCTTCGCCAGAGCCTCGCCCTCTGGCATCCAAACCGTGATGTGCAATGGCTCACTGACATTTGCCTTCTCGCACACATCTGCCACCGCCGCAAATATCATCTGCCGCGGTACACGATTAATTGCCGCCTGTCCGACTGCCTGTTCCAGGCCTTCTTTCGTGACACGCCCGATGCCGATTCCTCCATCTAATGTCAGATATGGAAATGATTCGCTGGTAAATGCGCAGGACCTGTCTTGGCTTCCATCTATCTGCTCTCGCACACGCTGCTTCGCATACGCCACCGTCACACAGACATCCGTGCCGTTTGTCACATCCGGATCATCGCCGCTGTCCTTCACAACCTTATAGCTTACCCTGTCTGCATCCGCCTCCAACAGATACACCGGAACGGAAACCGTCATCCCCTTCGGCGTGCGCAAGGTTACCGCATGGCTTTCTACCCCAAGCAGAAGCTGTATCGCTGCTGCCTGTGCCGCCGCTGCACTACACGTTCCTGTCGTAATGCCCAGCCGGAGCTTTTTTTGATTTTTGATCACATATTCTTCCATACGCATTTCCAATCTGTAAAATCTTCTTTATTTATACCATTTCATACGGAAATTGTAAATTTATTTCCGTTCCCGCTATGCACCTCTATTTTCAATCCTGGTTTTTCTGCTTACTTTCTTCCTCCCACGCCCATCGCATGGGCTCCGGTCATATATCGCGCTCACTTCACTATACCACATGATTTACTTCCGAAAAAAGAGCAGGACTTCCATCCTGCTCTCATGTGTATGAATTGCACAATTAACTATTTTTCTTTTCTTCTTCGGATCATACCCGTGATACCGACACCTGCTCCAAGCATAAGCGTAATCATAATCGCTATCGGATATGCATCTCCGGTGGAAACTGCTTTATCCGTTTTCTTGTCTGCCTCTGTTGTCTTCGGGGCACCTGCCTGTGTAGTTGCTCCATCCGGCTGTTCCACGAATGTCTGCTGTGTGGTTGCTCCATCCGGCTGTTCCACGGATGTCTGCTGTGTGGTTGCCTGCTCACCTGTCGTCGTCTGCTCTCCTGTTGGGGATGGCGTCGCGCCCTTTGCAACAACCACCTTGGTAGATGGCGACGCATAGTAATTGTTTGTTTCCTTATATCTTACGTAATAATCGCCATCGGAAAGCTGCGTCAGCGTCGTGCCTGTGCAGGCGGTCCAGCTTGTCTGATCAACACTATATTCCATCGTCGTTGCCAGATTGGTAATCTGACCATCATTTTTTCCATCAATTGTTTCTGCCGTCGGTGTCAATCCCGTCGGTGCATTCTGATCTGCCTTTTGGATGGTGAAGTATTCCACAATTTGTCCATGCAAACTATTTTTTCCTTTAATCGTGACACTTGCTGTTCCTGCATTTTTGTTATCTGCATAAGTCAGTGTATAGCTTGTGTTCTCTATCAGTGTCTGTCCGTCATAGATTACTTTCACGGCAGGTTTTTTTTCATTGCCATCATAGACATATGTATCCGGATTGAATTTAACGGTAAGCTGTGAATCGCGAAGCGTGCGATAACGAAGCTCATAATTCGTTGCTATGTTTCCAGCTTTATCCGCAATTGTTACATATTGATCTGTACCCAACGGTGCTTGATAAACGCCAATGGAATATCCCTCCGGCACAAAATCCGTTACTGCATCTAAACCATGTTCATCATGCTTATAGTTACTGATATACGCGTTTGTTCCAACCTTAAACACACAACTTTCCTGCATTGTTAACTTCTCAAAAAAGCACTGTGCGCTTGTCGAATCCGAAACCGTAACGGTCGTTCCACTTTCTAATACTACTCCATCATCTGGCATCCATTGCAAGAACGATGTACTAAAATTCACCTTAGATATAGTTAATGGTGCATTATATCCGGATCCCGTATTTCCATTTGTCAATCGGCAATTCATTGTTCCATTTTTGACCATCAATGAATATGTCACATTCAACTCATTCATCGTCAAATTTCGTCCATTTAAATCGAGAATAATATGTTTGCCCGATTCCACAGGATTATATCCTATCGTAAGCGAGGTATCACTTATATCACTTAACAACCGTATTGTATCTCCATTTTGAGCCGCAACAAATGCCTCTGGCAGTGTTCCATATTGACCCCTTAGATTTTCGTTTAGATCCAATACCTCTGCCACTTCTACCGCAGCCTTGACCGGCACAACCTTCGTCCCTCCGCTTATCGAAAAAATTGTGGCTGCTGCGATTACAACTGCCATCACCTTCCGCATTAACTTCTCTCTTACTTTCATTTTCTCTCCTCCTACTACCTAGGACTTTCCTGTCCTAAATATTATCCTCTTTACATTTTTTTCATTCTTTTTCTTTACCATACCTTTGGGGGGCACGTCAACCCTTTTGGGACGAAATGCATTTTTCTGGGACGAAATGTCATTTTGATACATAGATTCCTATATAAAATTGTGTTACAATGTTAAAAATTACAATTTAACCATTCATCAGAGAGGAAATGAATATGAACCTTGCCATCGTGGATGACAATCCGGAAGAATTACAGAAATTATATAAAACCATTATGGATTACAGCCGCACGCACGATGTTGCAATCGCCTGTGACTGCTTCGCGACATCTGCCGCATTTCTTTCCGCCTGCGCACAGATCTCATATTCTTTTGTTATCTTTGATATTTATTTACAGGATACAACCGGAATTGATCTGGCGGCAGAATTCCGCAAGAATGCTCCCCGGACACCTATCGTGTTCCTGACCAGCAGTCCGGAACATCGGGCAGATGCATTCCGGGTGCATGCATTTGATTATCTCGAAAAACCCGTAACCGGGGAGATGATCGCCCGGCTGTTCGACGAGCTGGCGATCACGCAGGAAGAAGAGACTGACACACAGGCATTTTCAATCTCGATAGACCGGAAGCAGATTCCGGTTTTATATTCTGACATCCGCTATATCACCTCGGATTCCAACTATCTACAGATTCAGGGGCGCGATGTGTTCCGTTGCCGCATGCCATTTCGCGAAGCCGCATCCATCCTCACACAGGACGAACGGTTTCTGACCATCAACCGGGGGATACTCATCAACCTGGACTATGTGCAGCATATGGAGAACGCTTCCTGCACCATGTGCGACTCCACAACATTTTCGATTCATAGGAAAAATGCAGCCGCCATCACACAGGCTTATATCTCTCACCAGTTTAAGCGGCGCACGAAGGCATTGACGAAAGGAGGACTCTCATGAATTTCTGGAACCTCGTTTACAGAGCCGCCGAATACGGCATTATCCTCCCCGGCATCTTTCTTTGCATCATCCCTGTTGCGGACTGGCTCATCATTCCCCAGAGAAAGCTCTATCCGGTGCTGCTGCCATGCATGGTTGCAGTCTGTTTTGTGTTAGCATGGTTGGACTCTTCCGGCTCCTACTACACAAACATATTCTTCTTCCCTCTGCTCGGCATCTGTCTGATTGCGTATTTTTTGACTGTAAAACTGGAAAAGTTGAAATTACTTTACATGTTTTTATGTGCAACCGCTGCGTTATCCTTCGGCTGCATCATGAACTATTACATCATCGCGCGGATCGATCCGCATTCCAACATACATGACGACTCCGTGCCCGGTCTGATCATACAATATGCGGTCAGTCTCCTCATTATGTCTGTGTTACTCCGCATGCGGCACAAATACCGATGGCTGTTTGAGAATTTCAACACGACATTATTCTGGAGAATCGCATGGATGATTCCTGCAATCATCTCCTTTTGCAACATCTATATGATTCCGATTGATTATGCCAACATCCGCGTCGGGCGGATCTTCCAGATTGCAATGGTGATCGAAGGTGTGCTGTTCCTGTTCTTCATGCTGTTCCAGTCCCTGTTGTACATCATCGCCGTCACGACCTCCCGGAAGATCGAAGCAGATTCCACCGCCCTGATGTACCAGCTTCAGGCAGACCAGTATGAGAAAATGCAGGCGTATCTGGATGAGACACGCCGTATCCGGCATGATTTCAAGCATACGATTGCAGTATTGAACGAACTTTCCCAGACCGGCCAGTATGAGAAATTACAGGAATATATCTCCAACTATTCTTCCGAGATATCGAATGTACAGGCACCTGCCACCTATTGTGACAACCCCGTGGTCAACGCAACGATTCATTATTATATCGATATCGCCCAAAGCTATGGCATCCGGACGAAGCTGCAGGTTGTTATTCCAAAGGAGATAGCGATCTCGGATATTGACCTGTGCCTGATCTTCGGCAATCTGCTTGATAACGCAGTCACCGCATGCCGCCATGTCCGGACCGATGCCCGTTTCATCCGCTTATCCGCGGATCTCGACACCCCGGGGCACCTGTATATCACAATGGTAAACAGCTTTGACGGCAATGTCTGCACGCGGAACGGAAAATACATCTCCACGAAGGAGCGTAAAAGTGGTATCGGTCTTGCCTCGATTCAGGCAACGACACAAAAATATCACGGTTCCTCGAATTTTTATACCGAACAACATGAATTTATCTCGAATATCATGTTAAAACTAAAGGAAAATGAAACGGAGTAGTTTTATGAATATCACAGTTATCTTCACCGGCGGCACGATTGGTTCGTCTGTACAGCAGAACTTTGTCTCCACTGATACACAAATGCCATATCGACTGCTGGCAATGTACGAGACCGAGCAAAAGAAAAAAGGAGCAGCCATCCCGCACTTTCAGACGGAAGCTCCTTATACAACCCTGAGTGAGTATATGGATGGTTCGCATCTGAACCTGCTTATCTCCTGCATCCGGGAGCAGCTCACAAAGGATATTGACGGCATCATTGTGACGCATGGCACGGATACGCTTCCTTTTACCGCCGCGGCGCTTGGTATGTGCTTTGCCTATGCAAAGGTTCCAATCCTGCTCGTGTCAAGCAATTATATCTTAGATGATCCGCGTGCAAATGGACTGACGAACTTTACCGCTGCCGTTGATTATATCACTTCCCCAACTTTGCCAACAGCCGTCGGCATCGCCTACTGTAACACCGGAAGTACGCCGAAGATCTACAATGCGCTCGGTATCTACAACCATTATCCGTTTGACGATAGCTTGTACGAACGTCCATATAACGAATATGCGGATGCAGTTGCACCTGTCCTTCAGGAGTTTTCCGACCTGCGGCAAACATCCGTCCACTTCGATACATCCTGCCCAGTATGCTTCTTCCAGTCTATGCCGGGTATGCAGTATTATCTGCCGGACAATGCATGCGTAGTGTTGATCCACGCTTACCACTCCGGTACGATCAATACGAAAAATCCATCTCTGCTTGCACTCGCCGAACAGGCGGCACAAAAAAAGATCCCGGTCTATCTGACCGGAATCTCTGCATATTCTACTGATTATGACAGCAAAGAGGTATACGAATCTCTTGGGATCATCCCGCTTCCAGAATACAGTCCGCTTGTTGCGTATATGTATCTGTGGTACAAACACAGCCAAAAACGCTGATTATTTTCCCTGCAGGAAATCCTGCATCTTCTGCAGGTTAGCTGCCATCAGATCATATCCATTCTGATAGAATGCTTCCTGCTTTTCTTTATCCTGCTCAAACTTGCTGATGCTGTCTAACTCCGGACGGAACACGAGAAGCTTTCCTTCCTTCTCGTATCGGTCGATCCTGTCTAACTGCTTCGCATACATCTCACGTCTGCGCATCAACGTATCATAAAATGCCGGATATTTCTTCTTATAGGTACGCATCAGCACGCGGATCTTTCCATAGTTTGTCGGTGCTTCCTCTGGCTTTCTTGTCAAAATACAGACAACCCGGTCACATCCAACCTCAAATGCACGCTTCACCGGAATCGAATCAGCCAGACTTCCATCCATATAATGGAATCCATCTAATTCAACCGGATTGCACAGCACAGGAACTGAACACGATGCCTTGACTGCCGTCAGCATGCGCTTCTCATCCTCTGTCTTTGCGATATATTCGGCTTTTCCAGTCTCGCAGTTTGTCACTACGAGCTCTACCTCCGATGGTGACGCAATGAACTTCTCAAAGTCAAATGGATACTGCTTATGCGAAAACTCCATCACCATACGGTCTAAATCAAGCATCTTCTTGCTTTTACGCATCTGCTTGACACCATAATATGCATTTTCACCGCTTGCGGTAATCGTCCATTTGGTACGACCTTTTTGCCCTGCCAGATAATTAACCGCGTTTCCAGCGCCGGCAGATACTCCTACCACATAATCAAATACTATCTGATTATCCATCAGGCAGTCCAATGCTCCTGCGGTAAAAAGCCCGCGGAACGCACCGCCCTCTAATACAATACCTGTCTTCACGTTTTCATCTCCTCGGATCTGCTTCTTTTAATTCGTCAAGCTTCTCCTGAATTCTCTTCTTTACTAATTCGCATACATCATGCTTCCGCAATTTTCCATATTCTTCATATGGAATCGGCGGCAGGAAATGTACCTGTGTCCGAACCTTCTCAAAGGTATTCGTATCCATCGACCTCCACGAATCGTAGATCACAACCGGAACCATTGGTGTCTTGGATTTTAACGAACACGAGAAACATCCGGACTTAAATTCCTGTAACTCATTTTTATTATCCGTATAACCGCCCTCTGGGAAAATCAAATATGGTTTTCCATCCTTCACACGCTCGGCAATCGTCTTGAGTGCTCCGATCTGCTGCTTCGGATCCTCAAAGGAAATCGTGGTTCCCTCCACCAGTCCACAAACCTGTCTTGCCACCAGACGATCTGCGGATTTCTCTTCCCACAACATCGCACATGGCTTCGGATGTGCCAGCATGATACCAAGTGCATCGTATTTCCCCTGATGGTTGGCATACATGATGTAGCCGCCATCCTGTGGCAGATTCTCCCTGCCAAATACATCCGTCTTGGTACGGGCGCGTCTGCGCATATGATTCTCGATCTTCATCGCAAAATCATACCGCTGCTGTTCGGTGTATTTTTCTTTGTGTTTTATCATATAATTCGCACGCGGAATATGCGTGGCAACGAACAACGGACTCGTTGCAACAACGAATTTAAATCTCAAATTTTTCAATCTTTCTCAACCCTTATATCCCCATGCCATCCTGCATAGTTCTGTGTCTGCCTGCAACCTGGAGCTATCACAACATCTTCTTCTTTCGCAGCACAATTGTCACTACAATACAGATGACAAGTGTAAGCACACATATAATCATAAATCCCCATGGTTCCTTTGAAAACGGCATACCGTTGCCATTTACATTCATACCATATAATCCCGATATAATCGTCGGTATGGACATGACGATCGTAATCGCAGCCAACAGCTTCATGATGTTGTTCAGACGGTTATCAATGAATGTTGACATCAATTCCCGTGTACCCTTTAAGATATCCCGGTAGATCTGCGTCATCTCTATCGCCTGCAGATTCTCGACAATCACATCATCCAGCAATTCCTGATCCTCCGGGAATTTCCGGATTCCGCTATACCGTGTCAGACGGTCCACGACCATCCGGTTCGCACGCAATGATGTATCAAAATACACCAGGTTGGATTCCATCTCATGCAGGTTGACGATATCGGCATCCTCCGTTGCGCCTCCCATACGTTCCTCCATCTCAAGTCTGCGCCGGTCAATAATCCGAAGATACGACTGATATAACATGCTCGTCCGGTACATAATCTGATAGGTAAAACGCACCTGCTTCTTCGTGGTAAAATCTCGTATATTATTGACAATAAAATGCTTGAGCACCGGTGTCTCCGCCGAACACACCGTGATAATTGCATCGTCCGTCCATACAACCCCCAGCGGGATGGTTGTATATGCCTCCTGGTTGTGCCGGATCTCAACCGAAGGAATATCGAATAATATCAAAACATAATCATCGTTGACATCCACACGGGATGACTCCTCATCGTCCAGTGCAGCCCGGATATCTGCGAGATCCACATTATATCTTCTTGCAATCTCGAGACTCTCGTCCTGCGTCGGCGCTGTCAGATTGATCCATGTACCAGGCATAAACTCATCAATCTGTCTGAATTTTCCATTCTCTGTAATGTACTTACTGATCATATCCTTCTCGCCTCATTGTCTCCCTTTTTCATGGCAAAAGCCTCACTGTCACATATTTTATCACGACTTTTCCCATTCGAAAACCCCTAAATATATTTCTTTAAATAAATATTCACTCTGCCCTTTCGCGTCTCACTTCCGGCACCGCAATACCGGAACTTTCCGTACCCGCGGACTGAGAAACTATCGCCATCTTTTAAGACCAGACTGTTGCGTTCCTCAATTCTGCCGTTACGTGTGACTTTCTTCGCCCGGAATATATCCAGCGTCTCGTTGCGGGAGCATTTTGTGACGGCTGCAACGATGGCATCAAACCTCGGTGCACTGACGATCACGTGTATATCCTCAAGTACAGGCTTCAGATCCTCGATCTCACCCTCCACGAGAGAGGTTTTCACGTTCGTATGTTTTATCTTTGTCAGTTGCTCCATAATATATGCAGCGATATTCTCCTGACAGAAAATATATGCCCGCTTTCCATCCTTTACCAGAATGTCACCGAGCACAGACCGTTCAATCCCCAGATTCATAAGCGCGCCGAGAAAATCGCGATGACTCAGATCTTCAGCGAATTTGTCCAGTAATGGTTCTACCAGAATAATCGAGATGGGGAACACGCCCGCATACCCAAACAATTCTTCCGAGCCAAACTGCACCATCTGCCGTTCGCACTCCGGCGTTCCGCCGAAGCAGGTCATCCCAACAAAGGAGAAATCCGCCTGCTTCTCATAGACCACCGCAAGCTCCGCGGGTGTCAGGAATCCGGTGTATGTATAAATATTTTGTCTGTATGCGCGCTTCGCCAAATCCTGCAAACGTGCAATCAATACCTGTTCTTCGTTCATATCTACTGATTCATAGATTAGCCAAGAATCGCCTTATCGTTCGCAAATTCCTCGCCACTTGCCTCTTCAAACTTGTGAAGCAGATCTGCAACGGTCAGCTTCTTCTTCTCTTCACCACGGATATCGAGAATGATATTGCCATCCATCATCATGATCAGCCGGTTTCCGTGTGCGATTGCATCCTTCATATTATGTGTGATCATCAACGTGGTCAGATTATCGCGGTTGACGATCATATCGGTCGTCTGCAATACCTTCGCCGCAGTCTTCGGATCAAGAGCGGCTGTATGCTCATCGAGGAGCAGGAGCTTCGGCTTCTTCAGGGTTGCCATCAGCAGTGTGAGTGCCTGTCTCTGACCACCGGACAGAAGTCCTACCTTCGATGTCATACGGTCTTCCAAACCAAGTCCCAGTGTAGCCAGCATCTCACGATACTTTGCATGCTCCTTCTTCGTGATTCCGGCTTTCAAAGTACGGCTGTCTCCCCGGCGGAGTGCCAGTGCCAGATTCTCCTGAATCTCCATTGTCGCTGCTGTTCCGGTCATTGGATCCTGGAACACACGGCCGAGATATTTGGCACGCTTATATTCCGGAAGCTTTGTTACATCGGCATCCCCAATCAGGATCTGTCCCTGATCGACCGGCCATACACCGGCGATTGCATTTAACATCGTAGACTTACCGGCCCCGTTTCCACCGATGACGGTTACGAAATCGCCATCCTCCAGCGTCAGATTCAGTCCTCTTAATGCCATTTTCTCATTGACCGTTCCCGCATTGAAGGTCTTATAAATATTCTTCAGCTCTAACATAGTATTTACGCCTCCTTCTTCTCTGCGGTTGCCGCAAGCTTCTTACCCTTGTTGAAATGTTTTCCCTTCCAGTAAGGCACTGCAAGGAATACTGCTACGATCAAAGCCTGGAACAGCTTCAACAAATCCGTATCGACGCCGAGCCAGATAACGATCTGCAATACGATGAAATAAATCACTCCACCGATACCAACCGACAGAAGCTTCAATGCGAAGTTCTTGAAGATACGGCTGAAGATTGCCTCACCGATGATAACCGATGCCAGACCGATTACGATCGCACCTTTACCCATATTGATATCTGCAAATCCCTGATACTGTCCAAGACATGCACTTGCAAATGCAACCAGACCATTCGAGATCATCAATCCGAGTACCTTGTTGAAGTTCGTGTTAATACCCTGCGCACGTGCCATATTCTCATTACAACCCGTTGCACGAAGCGAACTACCAAGCTCTGTACCGAAGAACCAGTACAAAATTCCGATGACAACAATCATAAATAGAAATACGACAAAAATGGAATTCTTATAGAATGCAACCCTCTTTATGTAACGCAGAGAAACTGCCAGATCATATTTGTCCACATTGATCGGCTGATTTGCCTTTCCCATGATCTTCAGGTTCACTCCCCACAGACCAAGCTGTGTCAGAATACCTGCTAAGATCGCCGGAATTCCCATCGTCGTGTGAAACAAACCGGTTACAAGTCCCACGAGCATACCGGCAAGTGTCGCGATCGCCATCGCGGCTGCTACATGATACCCTTTCTGCATCAACATAATACATACGGCTGCGCCGGTACACATCGTTCCATCGACGGACAAATCGGCGATGTCCAGAATCCGGAACGTAATGTACACGCCAATCGCCATAATACCCCAGATCAGACCCTGGGCAATCGCGCCTGGCATGGCATTGAATAAAGCACTTACATCCATTTCTTTCTCTCCTTTATTTCTTCATTAACAAAAGTCGGGTAGAAAAACTCTACCCGACTACTATACTATAATAATACAACAAAAATCAAGTAAATACGCTTGTTTTCGCTATTCTTTTCGATTACTCGTTTGTGATTGCTTCGTAATCATCTGGTACGCTGATACCGAGTTCGTCACAGATATCCTTGTTGTACTTCTTTGTAAACTGTGGTGCATACTCGATTGGCATCTCTTCTACCTTAGACTCACCCTTCAGGATCTTGGCTGCCATCTTACCAGTTGCGACACCCAGATCATAGTAGCTGATAGAAAGTGTTGCAACACCACAACCCTTACAGATACCTTCCTCGCCGGCAACTACAGGAGTCTTTGCTGGCATACAGATATTCTTGATGATCTCTGTATTAGCTGCGACTGTGTTATCTGTTGGAACGTAGATCACATCACTTGCATTGGCTGCAGATGTTGTGACTGTTGAAAGGTCATTGGAATCGGAGAATGAATAATACTCACATGTATATCCAAGCTTCTCCAGAGCTGCCTTGACTGTATCTACCTGATACTGGGAGTTTGCCTCTGCTGAACAGTACAGAAGTCCGACTGTCTTTGCATCTGGGAACAGCTCCTTGATCATATCTGCCTGACTCTCCAGTGGTGCAAGGTCAGATGTACCAGAAATATTTCTACCAACGGTACCATTGAAATCAGAAAGCTCGAGTGCAACACCATATTCTGTTACAGATGTACCAAGAATCGGAATCGTGTCTGTACCGGCTGCGGCTGCCTGTAATGCAGGCGTTGCATTTGCAAGGATCAGATCTACATCGCTGCTCACAAAACCATTGATGATCGTCGCACATGTATTAGCATCACCCTGTGCGTTCTGCTCATCAAACTTGATTCCGTCTTCACCAAACTCTTCTACCAAAGCATCCTTAAAGCCCTTTGTTGCGGCATCGAGTGCCTCATGCTGTACTAACTGACAGATACCTACCGTATAAGTATCATCCTTCTTGCCGCCACAGGCGCAAAGGGAAAGTGTCATTGCAGCAACAGATGCAACTGCAAGTAATTTCTTTAATTTTCTCATGATTCTCTTCCTCCTCGACGATATGCATGTCTTCGCTGCATATCCATTTTCTTTACTCATTTATTGCTCTAACGGGTTAATGATTTAGTGTAATAAAGTATTACAGTAACAGATTAAACCACGATTATTTAAAAATGTCAAGTTTTTGTAACCTTTTCGTCCGCCCACGTGTATAATCTGTGAAAGGCCTTTTGAAACAGACGGAGGATGTGACTATGAAGATACCAATACGGATACTGATGGAACGCTATCAGAATCATTTATACCGGATTGCATTCAGTATCTGTCAGAACCGCGAAGACGCAGAAGATGTCGTGCAGGACACCTTCCTGCAATATCATATTCTGAAGAAAGAATTTGAAGACGAAACCCATATCCGTGCATGGCTGATGCGGGTTGCAATCAACAAATCCAGGAATATCGTTCGCGCCTTCTGGCGGAAACACCGGCAATCCTTAGAAAGCTATATGGAGGAGCTGGATTTCCCAGATACTGAAAGCAGTACCCTGTTCGAGGCAGTGCTGCGGCTCCCGGAGAAACAGCGCACCGTCATTCATCTCTTCTATTATGAAGATTACACGATCAAGGAAATCGCAGAAATACTGCATGTAAGCGAGAGCAACGTCAAGGTTCGCTTAAACCGTGGACGCGCCGCTCTTCGAGAAGAAATCAAGGAGGATTGGAACTATGACGAATCATGAAAAATATAAGCAGGCATTTGACTGCCTGACGACCGACGCAGAAATCAACTTAAACCCGGCATCCATCCGGCGCAGCCGGACAACCCGTGTGGTTCGGCGCATGTGCTACACTGCTGCATGTCTGGTCATGATGTTTGCCGCATCGAACGGCATATGTTACGCGGCGACCGGGAAATCTCTTGTGCACACAATCATTGTTATGGCAGATGGCTCGAATGTGGAGATCTCCGAGGACGACAACTCGGTTACATTTACCATCGAAAAAACAGGAGATCTTTCTTACACGACTGCCGAGAACGGACGCCTGTATCTAAATCTGAATGATGAGAAAACAGACATCACCGATCAGTGCAGCGACACAGACTATTTCCGGAAGGATTACACCGATTCCGAAGGAAATAAGCATGTGCTCATCGCAGGCGGAACCGTGGAAAGCTACGGCTGGGCAGAGTATATCTTCAATGCAGAGGGAAAATATATTTTCAACACGATGAATATCCCAACTGACGAGGCGAATCCGGATGAGACGCCTGTATGGTTTGCGAAAGCTGAAAAAGACCTTGGAGTTGACGCAGACGCTCTGTTAGAGCAGGGCGGTTCCTACAAAATAGATGAAACCGGCATCGAACAGACCGAAACCGTGACAGAATCTGCACAATAATTGATTTTGCCGTTGCAACTACCCCCTGTATCCGCTATAATCAAAGTAGACTGTTGTGCAAAATATGCAAATTATCATGCATTTTTTGTACGAATTGATTAGCAACAGGGGGTAATTTTAATGATAGCTGGAAAAGAAGAAATCGAACGCCAGAAAGTATTCGGTCGTGACCACTTTGTATATGAAGAAAATTCCTACTTTATCGATGTCAACGATGACTCCGAGCGTATGTGGTTCCAGAACCGGATTGGTGTACCAAATTATAAATGGTTTCAGGAAGGTACGGGCGACAAGCACTGGGTTCTCTACAATCCGATCTGTTTTATGCCTACCAAGAACTGGAATGGAAAAAAGATTCTGAAATTTAACTACCGTGAATTCAAGGGTGGACGTCTGGAGGTTCCGATCAATGCAAGTAGCTGCTGTGGTATGTTCTCCTGGGTAACGCTCCCGGAAGGCTTCCAGATCGGCGGACTGTTCAACACGCGTGGCATCAAGGACATGAACCTGATGTTTGCAGGCTGTGTTATGCCGAAGGGCTTCTCGCTCGGTGACCATTTCCACACGAAGGAAGTCGAGGATATGCGATACATGTTTTACCAGAGTTCTGTATCCGAGGCATTTGATTTCGGTAAGATCTTTGATACATCGCATGTCATGAACATGGAGTATATGTTCTCTGAGTGCCGTATCCCGGATGGACTGAAATTCCCGGAGCGGTTCCTGACTGCACAGGTAACGAATATGGATCACATGTTCTACGAAAGTATCTTCCTGGGTAAGGCGGATTTCGGCGACGGATTCGTCGTATCGCCGGGCACGAACACGAACGATATGTTCACGGACTGCATGTTCGGGGACGAGAAGATAGATAACCAGTACAACCAGGATTTCAACTACGTGAAGTCCAGATTAAGTTGACGGAATTTGCATTTATATAACTAAAAAGAAACCACATGGATACATTCTACGCAGACGCGCTCCCGCTCGGTTCAGCACGTAGCGGTACTAAATTCGCGCTTCGCACTCATTAAGTGCCGACGTGCTTCAACGGTCTGCTTTAGAATTGTATCCATGTGGTTTCTTTATTTACTTTATTGGCTCTGCAAATTCCTTACACTCTACCTCAATCTTACAAAAGCGAAAGAAACACACCTGTCAACTGCATAGATATCCAGATCGGATTCGAGTAATATACATATGTTTAGAACTTCTTAGTTTCAATACATCGTATTTACTCGAACCGATACTGGATATATGCAATTGATATGGTGTGTTTCGTTTATTTCACATATTTCCGGTAGAACGTATCGAGTTCGAGCGGCTTATCGTAGTAGTAGCCCTGGATACATTCGACACCTGCGTTTCGTACGATGGAGAGTGCTTCTACCTTCTCGACACCTTCCGCACAGACAGCGATACCAACCTTCTTGCAGTATGTAACGATGAATTCGATCAGTGCTTTGTCCTTCGGTTTCTCCGTGATGCTCCGCGTCATCGTGTGGTCAAGCTTCACCATGTCGGCAGGAATGTCTTTGAGTACGGTCAGCGATGCATAGCCGGTTCCGAAGTCGTCAAGCGCAATGCTGATCCCCGCATCCTTGAACGTCTGCAGGACGTCCGATAGAAATGACGTCTGCTCCACACGACAGCTCTCCGTCAGTTCCAGCATGACCGCATCATGCGGAAGCTGATAATGATCGAGCCGTTCCACAACATAACCTAAGAGCTCCGGATCTTTGAACTGTACATAAGACACATTGATCTGCAGACGCTTTAACGGCATATGTCCAATCTGCTCCCGCCACCTGGCAAGCGTCTGTAATGATTGGTCGATCACCCATTTTCCAACCCGGATGATCTCCTTGGAATTCTCCAGAATCGGAATAAAATCCATCGGTCCTATCACACCGAATTCCGGATGAGTAAAGCGGAGTAATACTTCCGCTGCATCACAGACCTCGCTCTTCGTCTCCACGATCGGCTGCATTACAATACGGAAACCCTTACAGTCTTCCTCCACGCACTCCCGGATTGCCTCCTTCAGACGTGTCA
>ENA-OPCW01000612-OPCW01000612.1-human-gut-metagenome-genome-assembly--contig:-NODE-612-length-19545-cov-12.832786_pt1 | contig 19545 bp, 19 predicted proteins | sample MGYA00241258_ERZ501496 | MGnify/ENA primary metagenome ERZ501496 (study PRJEB25962, sample SAMEA2042660) | human gut metagenome | biome: human gut; feature: human-associated habitat; material: faeces...
TAGGAGGAGCACTGTACTTTAATACAGGATCCGGAACCGGAGTGAAGATCGGAGCACATCAGTTTTATTAGGAAGATGCGGAGATTTTCTGAATGTGCAAATGAACGAATTCCCCGAAGGGCACGTAAAAGTGTCTTCTTGGGGAATTTGTTCATTTTGCACATCGTTAGCCTCAGGAACAGTTTAGAATTAATTTACTTGACAGAAGAAAAAATGTACGGTAGCATAAGCAACAAAGCGGTTTTTTGAGTGAAATAGGAGTAGGTAAAATGGCTATTGATATGAAAAAAACAATTGCAGAAGCTGCCAGCAACCTTCTGTTTGAGAAAAAAGTAAAGAAACTGACGGTAAAGGATATTGTAGAAGAGTGCCACATCACAAGGCAGGCATTTTACTATCATTTTGAGGATATTCCGGATCTGATTCACTGGGTTTTATATCAGGAGACAGAAGTTGTCCTGGAAGAATGTATTGCCCAGCAGGATCTTGAGAAGGGGCTTCGCCATTTTTTTGAGATTGCGATTCAGCTTCAGCCTTATGCAATAGATCGGAAGAGCAATCCGCGGTATGCAGTCCAACTATGGTGACGAGATCGGACGTATGCTGGAGCAGGTTTTTTATGATCTGTTTGAGAAAGTGACGGAGATGCAGCACTGGTACGAGGGTTATTCAGACAAAGACCGGGAGTTTATCCTGCATTACCACTGTCAGGCGGTTATGGGACTGCTCCGCGAGTGGACGAAGCAGGACACCGAAAACATCAGTTATATAGTACATCAGATTTATCTTCTGTTAATGGGCAAAGCAGTCCTTGTTTCAGATGAGAATAACGATTTATAAAATATCCGCAGTGTAAAGTTCTTTTACACTGCGGATATTTTGTCTATATCAGCGAAGCAGATTTTTGCTAAAATGGTGTGAGAAAGAAAGGAAAGGGGTGTGCGTATGACACATGATATACTTTCTGTAAAGCTATATGAGCTGGATAAGGCGATCGGACAGATGCACAGCCGCATTGAGCAGGGCGAGATGGACTGTCCGGAACAGGTAGAAAAAGATATCCAGGAACTCCGCAGAGAATGCAGAGAAAACCGTGAAATGCTCCACAATAAAATGAAGTACAGCAAGGCGAAACTGGTAGGACGGATAGCAGAAGCTTACGACAAAGTCGACCAGGTGATCCAGATTGCACAGGAGCAGCTTGGGATTAGTTTTACGGAGGAAACGACAAAAGAACTCTCAGCTGAGAATAAGATACTGCTGGCAGAGTACTTTCTGGACTTTGCGATGCAGGCATCAAATTATGCACTGCTGATGTCACTGGAGGCAATCCATGCACAGAATGATCAGCCGACACAGAATCCGTAAACGGGATGTCAGGGGAATAAAATCTTTGCTCCCCGGTATCATAAATATTAAGGAAAGATAGGAGATGACAACAATGGTCAAGACTGGAAAATGGATAGCAAAACACAGATTTATAATTTTGTTACTGGGGATACTGCTTTTGATTCCGTCATTTATTGGAATGGCGAAGACAAGAATTAACTACGACTTGCTCAGTTACCTTCCGGAATCACTGGAAACGGTAGAAGGACAGGATGTTATGGTGGATGAATTCGGCACAGGTGCATTCTCGATGGTCGTCGTCGAGGATATGCCGCTTAAAGATGTGCAGAAACTGAAAAACAAGTTCGAAGAGATCGAACATGTCAAAAAGGTACTCTGGTATGATGACATCGCTGATATCAGCGTTCCGACAAGCATGATGCCAAAAGATTTAAAGAATATCTTCTTTGCGGACGATTCTACAATGATGCTGGTACTTTTTGATAACACCACATCTTCAGACGAGGCGATGGAAGCTGTCACGAACATGCGTGCCATTGTAGATAAGCAGTGCTTTATCAGCGGTATGTCCGGTGTCGTAACCGATATCAAGAATCTGTGTCTGCAGGAACTGCCGATCTACGTGGCGATCGCAGCACTGTTTTCTTTCATCGTGCTGGAGATTACCGGAACATCCTTTGTGGTGCCGATCCTGTTCCTGCTCTGTATCGGAATCTCGATCCTGTATAACATGGGAACGAATATTTTCCTGGGTGAGATTTCGTATCTGACACAGGCACTGGTAGCGATCCTTCAGCTTGGTGTTACGATGGATTACTCGATCTTCCTGCTGGACAGTTTCGCGTACTGGGTTCAGGTGCTTACCGTATCGGTTCATCCGTAGAGTTCGACTGGTGCGGCGTACAGGCACTGAACACCATCCGCAAGGAAGGCTACCGCTCAGTAATGATCAACTACAACCCTGAAACCGTATCGACCGACTACGATATGTGCGACCGTCTGTACTTCGACGAACTGACTTTCGAACGTGTGATGGATATCCTCGACCTGGAAAACCCGCACGGAGTCATCGTATCTACCGGCGGACAGATTCCGAACAACCTGGCATTGCGCCTGGATGCACAGAAGGTAAACATCCTGGGAACTTCTGCCAAGAGCATCGACAACGCTGAAGACCGCGACAAGTTCTCGGCTATGCTCGACCGTATCGGCGTAGACCAGCCTGAATGGAGCGCACTGACTTCAATGGAAGACATCAACGCATTTATCGAAAAGGTAGGCTTCCCTGTATTGGTTCGTCCGTCATACGTGCTTTCTGGTGCAGCCATGAACGTATGTTCTAACCAGGAAGAGCTGGAACGCTTCCTGCAGCTGGCCGCTAACGTATCGAAGAAGCATCCGGTAGTAGTAAGCCAGTTCATCGAACACGCCAAGGAAGTAGAAATGGACGCCGTGGCACAGAACGGTGAAATCGTAGCTTACGCCATCTCTGAACACATCGAATTTGCCGGTGTACACTCAGGTGACGCTACCATCCAGTTCCCGCCGCAGAAACTGTACGTAGAAACCGTACGTCGCATCAAGCGTATCTCTCGTCAGATTGCGAAAGAGCTGAACATCTCTGGTCCGTTCAACATCCAGTTCCTGGCTCGTGAAAACGACATCAAGGTAATCGAATGTAACCTGCGTGCCAGCCGTTCGTTCCCGTTCGTCAGCAAGGTACTGAAGATTAACTTCATCGAACTGGCCACAAAAGTTATGTTAGGTCTGCCGGTAGAAAAGCCTGAAAAGAACCTCTTCGACCTCGACTACGTAGGTATCAAGGCCAGCCAGTTCTCGTTCAACCGCTTGCAGAAGGCCGACCCTGTGCTGGGTGTAGACATGGCTTCTACAGGTGAAGTAGGCTGTATCGGCGACGACACCTCATGTGCCGTACTGAAAGCCATGCTGTCTGTAGGCTACCGCATTCCGGAAAAGAACGTCCTGATGTCTACCGGTACACTGAAACAGAAAGTAGATTTGCTGCAGGCAGCGCGCGCCCTCAAGGCCAAAGGTTACAACATCTTCGCTACCGGCGGTTCTTCTAAGTTCCTGGCAGAAAACGGAGTGGAAAACACCCGCGTATACTGGCCAAGCGAAGAAGGTCAGCCTCAGGCACTGGAAATGCTGCACAAGAAAGAAATCGACATGGTAGTAAACATTCCGCGTGACCTCACTCCTACCGAGTTGGAAAACGGATACAAGATCCGCCGTGCCGCAGTCGACCTGAACATTCCTCTGGTAACCAATGCCCGTCTGGCAAGCGCATTCATCAACGCCTTCTGCTCTATGAGCATTGACGACATCGCTATCAAGAGCTGGGACGAATACAAATAATCCGTACCACTTAAAGATATAGATAAATTAATCCCCTCCAGAACTATTTGTAATGAATGAGTTTTGGAGGGGATTTTTATTTGAATACACCATGCGTACAGTTTCCTAAAACCTTTACTACTATACCCTAAACTTCCCTCTTATCGTCTCAATACGTTCCCTCAGTTCAGGAACAAACACTAAGAAACCATTTTCTTCCATAAACACACGGCCATAGCTATTGCCCTTGTCAGTCATCAGACTATGTACGGAACCGTAAGGGTCAGTCGCAATGTGCAGGGCTTTGAGCTTGTCTATCAATCCACTGCATGTGATACGCTCATACTGCAGATACACAGCTATGATTTTATACACAATGCTATACGGTTTATCGGCCCATTCGAATATCCGCTCGCATTTCTTGACTGTCGTTTTTTTGTCTGGCAAGACCTGAATTCCCTCCATACTTATATCGTGCACGATAGGCTTCATGCAATGTATCTCACGTCCTAATTTACGGGCTTCTTTTACCACGGTCATGCTCTCGTCCTGTTGCTGACATTCCACCACAATCATCTGCTCACATAGGGCAGCCATCAGCCGTTCGCACGGGCAAAGATTCCTACCGGACGGCGCACCGATCCATTGCGTAGAAATCACCAGCCCGCCTTCATCCACAATCCTCCGGCACAAAGCTTCCATTGCCACACCATCAAATCCAACCTCCATAATGGCTATCACGTGACCATCTGCATCCAGGCAGCCTTCCATTGCGGCCACATCGCATGCGTCTGCCAGCCTGCCTACTACAATACAAGATTCCTGTCCATCATGTCCACTACCGTACTTCTTCCCCCACTCACGCGCAATGGAAACATCCTGCGGAGAGGCTTGTGGGGAACCGGTAACAGATACCAACGGCTGCATGTCCAGCAGGCTCCAGTCGCCCATGCCATGCAACAGTATCGGACGAAAAATATCCAGTTCATTCAGTCTGCATGGATAAGACATTTCATCCAGAAACGACACTGTGCGTATGCCCATTGCCTGCTGTCGTGCCAGAATGCGCCCCGCTTCTTCCAACAAATCTGCCGGAAGGTCTTTCACCATCGGAACCAATGAGACACAATCATGGATGCAGACGCTCAGTTCGTCTATATCGCCCCTCAGCTGCAGGGCCAGCAGTTGCTGATGTGACACCGGTGCATGAGCTGCATCATAATCGGCTGTCAATTCTTGTTCCAGTTTCTCGTTCTCTGTAATCAAATGGGATACATAACCTTTCATAAGCGTTTACTTTAAAAATTATTTTGAGACAAATATCTGCACCCACAAGCTCAAAAGATGACCCTGTGAACAAAAAAGTGATATATTTGTGTAAGAATCGCCTACTGACCATGAAAAAATTAAAAGGACAACTGCTGCGCTGGATACTGATTGTGCGAAAACTGCAGAACCAGCCTTACATATCGTTCCGTGAACTGCAACGCGAACTGGAACGTGAGCTTGCATTCCGCGGCTACGACCCGGTATGCTCGGACGCTACCCTGAAACGTGACCTGAATGAACTGAAGGAAGAATTTGGTCTGGACATTACGTACAGTCGCACACACAAAGGATATTCATATCCAGCCGTCCGGAAAGGATGGCTGGATATGGACTGCATCATTGAGCCGATTGAGGTGATGACTGCCTTAGGCAACCACAGTCTGCCGGAGTACATCTTACCGGAACAATATCAGACGAGGGGGACGCAGTATCTTTCCTATCTTCTTCATGCCATCCGACAGCGCCAGAAAGTGCATTTTCTCTATCGCAAGTATGCAGACAATACCCGCAGTGAACGTACGCTCTCAAGGAGTGGCGAGGCAGATGGTATGTATTAGGAGCGGAAGAAAGCGGAAAGATAAAGACTTTCGGACTGGACCGCATTGAGCAGCTCACCCTTCTGCCAGAAACATTTTCCAAAAACGAGGCTTTCGACCCTGTGCAGAAGTTTAAGGATAGTTTCGGCATTTATTCCTCTGAAGAATATCCCATCGAAGAAGTAGTATTCGACTGCGACATGGAAGACGGGAATTACTTGAAATCGCGTCCGCTGCATCCCTCACAACAATTGTTGAAGGAAGAGAACGGAAGAATGGTTTTCAGTCTGCGGGTACGCATCACACCCGATTTTCTGATGGAAATCATGTCGCGCAGCTGGTCACTCCATATCGTGCAGCCGGCATCACTCAGACAACGGCTTTGCAACATCTATCGGGAGGCATTGCAGCGGAATGAATCATCTTCTACGGAAACCACATAAAATAAAAGGCTGTCTTGGAGACAGCCTTTCTTCATTAATAAAACCTATAATTAATCAACCAAAGGGAACATAAAGCCTTTTCCGTCATTATCATCAAACTTAGCTTTTGAAGGAAGAGGCAGATGTTTGGCATTGTTGCTGAAATCCCAAAGCATGGTTTCGTCCTCGGTGATTTCTCCTGTGTCAAGGTTGCGCTTCTTTCCGTTTAGCGGATAATACAGCACCAGATTCTCGTCACTTCCGTCTACCGTTTTCCACATGAACTGCTTCAACTGCTGAGGTGTGCGGGCCGTCTTCCAGAAACGGATTTCACGAACCAGCTCGTTCGCACCGCCAATCCAGAAACCTACCAGACCGTAAGGCCCTGTACGGATTTCACGGTCGGCCACCAATTCCCCATTCACATATACATAGTTTTTCTTACCGTCGTACACGAAAGCCAACATATACCAGGTGTCGGCCTGTGCCGCAAAGACATCCGCCGGCACGTCAATCTGAGAACCTCCAGTCTTAAACTGAAGCTGGTCGGGACGGATAGTCACGTCGCCGAAGCGAGGATAGATTTCATCGAGTGCACCGGACCCAGACACGAGTTTGGTACCACAGATGGAACGGTTATTGCTCTGGTATGAGCTACGGTTTACCATGACCTCCATCGTCCACTGGTCCACCTTGAAATCGTCCGGGAACATTTTCGCATCTTCACTGCCGTATCCGTCAATGCGAAGACACTTCGTATTGATGCGCTGCTCCAGTACAATCAGTGATTCAGATTCACTGTCAATCACGGGGACCGTACCGCCACTCAGTTTCACCGGCAAAGCATAGCTTCCCTGCAGGGAGAATTTCACATCCTTGAACTTTACCGGCAGAAATTGCTGCGTCTGCTTGGAGCTGAACACCACCTCCTTGCCTACTTCATACATTTCGGGCGGCAGCATCAGGTAGTCCGTTCCGTGCTTCTTGTTGTATGCTTCCAGCTGTTCCTTGCTGCCGGCTTCTACCGTCACCGTCTTGGCATCGTTTTCCTGCTGCACCAGCGATACGGTGATAGACTTCACATCGACTTCCTTTCCTTCTTCCACGAATACCTGCGAAGATTCGCCAGTCTTGATGTAAGCCCCCTGTGCCGACTGGTATTCACTGGTTGCATCCTTGTATAATTCATTCTGGCAGGAACAAGCCAGCAAGGCTCCTGCGAATATGCTGAAATATAATTTCTTTTTCATAATTCAATCTTTAATCTAACTTACCCGGATAAACCACATTTCCTAAGTGCAAGGCTTCTCTGAGCCATTTGTAAGGAGGAGTATTCGCATAGTCGTATTCCATGTGATACGTGCCGATGCCGCCGATGCGTCTGCCGTCGGGAAGGTCCAGCGTGGCATAATCAAAAATCTGACGCCCTTCCGGATAAGCATTGATTTCCGGACGCACGCTGGTGTAATTATCTACTCCACCTGTCTGCCAGCCTTGCTCAAACTCTACGGTGATAATGGTCTTCCGCTCCCAGTTTTCAAGGTGAGGCTGATTGATTTTCCTAAGAACCTGCGCGGTGGAACGTTCCCAGTACGCCTGATAAATATAGTGGTCGATGTACTTGGAAGCCTCGGTAGAAAGTTTCTCAGGCTGACCGTCCATTACCAGCATTCTGCCGGCCGGACGCAAACGGTCTGAAAGGGTTTTGATAAATACGAACATGTTCGTATTACCCGAATTTTCGCTGATAATCTCCCCGTTAGCCATCGAACCTGAATGACCATAACCGGGTTCGTAGTCTATGTCGAAACCATCCAAATTATACTTTTCAATCGTATCACAGATGGCATTTGCATAAGCCTTCACACCTTCCACAAAATTACCACCTCCCTTTTCCACAATCCAGTAATTCTTCGGGTCTTGTCCCGGAGGAGTCATCTGGTCGCCCAAGTCTTGTACAATCCAGCACAGCAGCGCTTTTCCTCCCTTGATTTCCTGGAAAAACTTCAAGTCTTTTTTCTGCTCTTCCGAAAGGTTTCCTCGCGTACCCCACAAGGATACGAAGTCTACGCTGTCGGGCAGCATCTTCAGGTAGTTCTGTGCATTGCTGCCTCGTCCGGTCCAGTTGCCGAACCAGCCGAACCCCTTCACATGAGGTGTCTGACGGTATTCTCTCAGTTTGGCAAAATAATCGCGCATGGAGGGAGTCAGGTCGGCTTCACTTTCCGCCTCCAGCAAGGGAATGTATTTCTCCAGGTTCTCCTGGTTTTCGAACGTTTCTCTTTCAGGCACGTTCCATTCGGAACAGGCCACGAAGCCTGCCGCCAGCAGCAGGGCTCCTGCATATCTTATGATTCTTTTCATCACTTCATTTGTTTGACATTTCCGTAAAACTCATTTCTCATTTCGGCTGTTTCGGACGGTTATTGCGCACCCACCACAACTTGGTTGCTCCCTGGTCTTCACCACCCAGCAGCGCCGGCACTTCCGACATGTTGGGGTTTGTACCATATTCGGCCGGAGCAAAGCGGAATCTTTCGGGCGTGATGGCATCTTCTTCACCTCCTATGCTCACGTAAGCTTTGTCATAAGCTGGTTTGAGCAGGTAAGGATAGCCAGTCCGGCGATATTCGGTCCAGGCTTCCACGGCATTGGGATAGAGTGCCAGGTATTTCTGGGTAATGATTTTCTGCAACTTCACTTCGTCCGAATCCGCATCGTTCCACTTGGGAGACACATTTCCGGTAGAAAGCTTGCAGGAATACTGACGGTTGTAAGGCAACATAGACCGGCTGATGTCATAAGGAAAATCTGTAACCTCCAGATAGGCAGCCACTCCGCTTACTCCGTTTTCTTCGAACGACTTGGTAACACCTTCTTCATACAGTGCTTTCGGATTATCTCCTGTCAGTTTGTAAAGTGCGGCTTCTGCCTTCAGGAAAGACACTTCCGAAGCACGCAACCAGAACAAAGGAGAAGCCGCATCGACCTTGGGCTTGGAGGCTCCCGTCTTGGCAGCGGAGCTAAGGGCATTGTTGTTCGTAGGAGGAAGAGGCATGAAATAGCCGTAAGAATCGGACGTGAACAAGGCACCCAGACGCGGATCGTCATACCCCTGCATGTAGGCCCAGATGGTGGCACCCAGGCGACATTCTCCGTAGTCCTCTACAGTCGGCAGCATGGAGTTCATCAGCGGCAACTTGTCCGTACTCCGTATTTTGGCCTCCTGTGCCACGGTTTCAATGACACCTCCGTGAGAAGGGTCAAGGGCAAACGTGATGTATTCCTTTGCCAGTGCCTCATCCTTGAAATGCACGCGGACGGCTATGCGCAACATGAGCGAGTTAGCCAGTCGCACCCAGTTGGAAGCGTTTCCGTTATAAATCACATCGTACGACGGAAGCACTTTCGATGCGGTATTGACCAGCAGCAGCGAAGCATCCTTCAAATCGGCCAGCATCGCCTTGTACACGGTCTCCTGAGAATCCAGTTTCGGAGCAATGTCTCCGTTGCCGGCATTGGTATATACAATCGGACCGAACACATCCGTCGCACGGAGCCAGGCAGTCACCTTGACAATATTGGCTACAGCCTGCACTTCCTTGTCGGCAGGATCTTCCGAATTCTTCGTATGCTTGTAGATGTCATTCCATGCACGGAACAGTTTCGAATAGAAATTCTGGTAGGCATAGCTCATACGGGCATCCGTAAAGTTCCACGTAGCCTCCGTATTGAAATTCCAGTTGTTGTTCATGCCCCAGTAACCGATGTAGTTACCGGCCGACATGATGTCCGTATTGGCCAGGTCGTTACCCGGTCCTGTCGATTCAGTGGGCGAACCGATGGGAATAACCAGCTTCTGCATGTCCATAAAAGGAGCCCCATACAGCAGTCCGCCCGTCTTCATTCCTTCTTCCGTCACACCATAGATATTTGTATTGATCTGCTCATAGTTGCAAGATGCAAGTGCCAATACGGAGAATACAGGTATCAAATAGTTTCTTATCTTCATATTATACGTTGTTTTTCATGATTTGTTAGAATCCAAATTTAAGGCTCACTCCATACGTGCGCTGGCTGGGCAACATAAAGTAATCGTATCCCTGTCCGAAGGTACCGGTAGAAGCCGTCAGTTCCGGATCAAAAGGAGCTTTGTTGTAAATCATCCAGAGGTTGGTGCCATACACGGAAAGGTTCACGCTATGGAACGGGGTACCCTTGAACCAGGAATTAGGGAAGGTGTATCCCAGACTGGCTTCCTGCAGGCGGACGTTGGTAGCAGAGTACACATTGTACGCATCCAGGTTCACCACCGACTCATAGTAGTCCTTTGGCTGAACTGCCACATTGCCCACCATGACTTTTCCGGCATCACGCGCATCGGCCGAAGCCTGTGACACACCGAACTGGTCGAGCACGGCCTGTGTCTTGGAAATCACGATACCTCCCAGACGGGCAGTCACAAGGAAGTTCAGGTTAAAGCCTTTGTAGGTAAAGCCGTTTCTCCAGCCCAGGTTCCACTTGGCATTGACACTGCCCAGCTTGTAGGGCTCCGTAGATTCCGTGGTAATGGTCTGACCTTCGTTGTACACGATGTAACCGTCCTGATCACGTTTCAGGCGTTCTTCCGCATAAATCGTACCTACTTCTTCTCCTTCGCGCAGACGGAAACGTCCCACCTTGATGTCACTCAGGTCGAGTGCCTCTCCGGTCACGGGGTTCTTCACGTTCGAAGCCAGTGCGATGATTTTATTACGGTTGGCAGTAGCCGTCAGCGAAGTGCTGTAAGAGAAATTGCCAAAAGTCTGGTCGTATCCCAGCGTCAGTTCAATACCCCGGTTTTCTACGTTACCGGCCTGCACGAACATATAGTCATAACCCGACGTTTCCGACAACTTGGCTTCGAGCAACTGGTCGTAGGTATTCGATTTATACAGCGTCACACCGAGCGACACGGTATTGTTCAGCCATTTAGAGTCGATACCTACCTCATAAGAACGGGTTCTTTCCGGTTTCAGTTCCGGAAGCGGATAATACTTGAAAGGTTTGATTACACCTCCTTCAATGGAGTGCGTAATGGTGCCGGGAGTCAGTCCGGTGTAAGGAATAGGCGAACCCACCTCCGTATAGGAAGCACGTACTTTCAGGAAGCCCAGCACCGGCGAAATGGACTGGCGCATGGTTTCGGGCAACAGGTCGGTTACGATGGCCGAAAGTCCGACAGAAGGATAGAATATCCAGGGCGACTTGCTGTTGACCAGCTGAGAAGGCTTGTCGGCACGACCGGTCAGTGTGAGATACACGGCCGATTTCCATGAGATTTCCGCAGAACCGAACACACCGAGATTCATCTTACGGTTGTCACCACCCGTCTGTGAAGGCACACCGGTAGAAGGGTCTATGTTGTCATAGGCAAACAGATTCGGCACCAGAAGCAACTGTCCACCGTATCCTCTTCCCTTCGTATCGTATTCTTCAAAAGAAGCACCCACGTTGACATTGGCATAAAAGTCTCCGGCAAAAGGCTTCGAAAGGTTGGCCATGATGTCTGCATATTTCTGGCGGAAAGTCTCATTCGAATAAGCATAACGTCCCAGCGGCTTGGCAAACGTACCGTGCGTAGAGGCATAACGCTTGTCTTCCTTCTCCGTGTAGGTATTATCCAGACGGCCTCGTGCACTCACGTTCAGGTAATCGGTAATTTCATATTTCAACGATGCATACAGCATGTAGCGGTCTTTCACCTCAGGACGCAAATTGCGGTAAGCCACCCAGTAAGGGTTCTGCACAGCCATACCGAAGTCGCCCGGTGTCCACGACTGCACATTGTAGCCCAGCTCGGCATCATAGCGTTCGAAATACTTTTCCTTCTCAAAATTCTCTCCGCGCGGATACAGATAAGCTCCCAGAAGAGGGTTGAAATACGTACCGTAGGACAGCATGTTGTTGTAATACTCACGCACGTAGCTGGCAGACAAGTCCATGGTCAGCTTATCGTTGAAGAACTTGGTGGTATTTCGCACCATGGCATTGTAGCGGTGGTATTTGTTGTTGGGCACGATACCCTTGGCATTGACCGCCGAACCGGACACATACGTCTGGTTCTTGTCATTTCCCACAGACAGATTAAAAGAGTTGGTAAAAGTGGTTCCGGTATTGAAGAAGTCGGCCGGATTATATGAAGAAGGTACCGGCAGTTTTTCTCCCCACGAGGCAGCCTCCCCACTCACGTTTCCATAGGTGTTCTGGAAGCGCGGCAGCACGAAAGGATTCGAGAATTCAGCCGATGACGACACGTTGACACTCACCTTTCCGGCAGCTCCTTTCTTCGTGGTAATCAGGATGACGCCGTTGGCCGCATTGGCTCCGTAGAGTGCAGCAGCCGAGGGACCTGTCAGCACCGACAGACTTTCAATATCTTCAGGGTTGAAGCTGGCAATACCTTCACTCGACGTGCGTCCTGCACCGAAGCCCGTACCGTCGCCTGTGCGGTCGGCCTGATTGCCCATGGGCACACCGTCAATCACATACAGCACGTTGTTGTCTCCCTTGATAGACTTGTTTCCACGCATCACGACGCGGGTACCTCCACCCACACCCGAAGCACTGCGCTGAATGCTCACACCGGCTACTTTTCCGTTCAGGCTGTTCACGAAGTTGGCATCCTTTACCTTTGTCAGCACATCATTCTTCACCTCCTGTACATTGTAGCTCAAAGCCTTCTGTGAGCGCTTGATACCCAATGCCGTTACCACCACTTCATCCAGTTGTTCGGTATCTTCCTTCATGACCAGAACACCCAGTGTTTCCTTGGCAGAAACCGTCAGGTTCTGATACCCCACGTAAGAGATTTCGAGTGCGGCTCCCTCGCCTGCGGACAAGGTAAAGTTTCCGTCCATGTCGGTAATCGTACCGTTTCCGGTACCCTTTTCCAGCACGCTTACCCCTACCAGAGGTTCTCCGTTGACGTCAACGACTGTTCCACTCACTGTGATTTTGTTTGCTTGCGCCGACACCTGTACGGGAGACGCACTGGCTCCTCGCGGAAGGTTGGCATAGGCCGCATTTCCTCCCTGACTTATCAGCAAAAGGAATAGCAGCTGAGTAGCTCTTTCTATTTTCATAGATGATTTAAGATTTTGTTGGACAATTAAGTTTAGTTATCGCGGTTTAGTGGTATCCTGAGGAAGGGAATCCCCCTCCTCAGGTACCGGTTAAAAAAAAGTCTAGTTTGGTTTTTGTTAAAAAAAATGGGTGTAACATTCCTGCACAGGTACTTCCCTGAACTGTAAAAACAGTCTGCGGGCCGTATCTGGCCTTCTTGTCAGTTGTATTCTTCGATTTTAGAAGAACGCTTTCTCTATCCTTTTTAACTAATGATACAGGCTCGGTTTATTATCGGCCTTACGAAGTGATTTTTTTCTGTAGTTTAGCTTAAGCTCGTTCAGTTTGTGTCCGTAAAAACAAGGTCGGTAGTTTTATCGGGCTGCAAATATATGCAATTTTTATAAACTTACAAGCGTTTATAAAAGAAAAAATAATCAATGGAAACAATAAAAATAAAGACCAGTACTTTTCCCTTTTTTTAAAATGTAGAAAAGTAATACCGATGATAATATCTTTCGGGATATTGCCATTTCAGTTTCAAATAATAGAATTTTATTTTGAAATCAGAAGCAACCCTTTATGTTTAAGTGTCTATATATCCAAAAATGGTAAACCTACTTTGAAGTTACCTGTGAAATTAGCCCAAACCTGAACATTGACGCTAATATAATGCTAGGTGGCTATATGAGAACAGTTGAAGCCAATTTTATCCATAACAGGACGTATTACAGACCATGTATTGCCACCTAAAAATAAATCAACCCATTTCCCTCCAAAGCCATAAACATAAGGAAAAGAATCATGTCTCATGGAAGTTAAATAACTGCGACTAAATTCATAAGGAAGGAATATGCTATTACCATTAGGGCCAGTAACTTGCCATCCAATCATTTGCAAATTCTTTTCCACTTTCTTCCATACACATTTATTTATCAACTCTTTACACTCAAATGGTGTGGGCATACGCCAAGAACCACCCCAATTCATAAATGCTGCATCAAAACGAGATCTCGTAATATTAATGGGAGATTTATAATACTCATTTTTTATATCTTTAACATGAATAATATCATTCTCTACACTAGAATAAGGCCGTCCCCAAATAAAAGATGAACCTATATCTGTAGGCTCATTTGCGCCCAAATTACAAGTAGCCCAAAATATACTTAACCCAAGATCAACAAAATTATGACTGCACAAATCAACAATGGAGCTAAGCGTATTCTTCCATTCTTTTATGCTTAAGTTTGAGAAAAATTGTTTTATAGCAAAATCTACGACCTCTTGATTAAAAAAATCATACGTAAAAAAGTAGTGTAGCAACTCTTTGTCTAATAGTATTTTTTCTAATTCATCTTCATTACAAATGTGTTTATCATGAAATGCCTTTAGGCCATTTTCCTTATAACTATATTGACCATAATCACAATAACTTTGATCTTCATATTCTTTTTCATACCAATCCCCCAATGTTATTTGTATAGATAATAAGAACTTACATATATCATATGTTAACTCTATAAGTTCATCCTCTACAAATTTATTCCACATAGTTTTCACACTATGTTTGTAATAATAGCAATCTTTTGATTCACGATGAATTCCTATAAAAGAATCTGAAGCAATCTCATTCCATTTTTCTTTATTTAATTTAATATTATCTAGTGTAAACTCTTCATTACAAATACCAACTTCTCGTTCTGTTTTATTAAATGGAAGTACAAGAGAATCTATATTCGCTTTTTTTTCTTTTTTGCGTATCTCATAATCTACAACTTGAAAATGTTGAATCATGAAAGCAAATAATTCCTTATCATTCATTCTTATAATTTACTTCTGATTAATACAAAAATTTCCGTATCTTTTATATTCAAGCTAATTTACTAAATCCCATCTCAACACATTCCTCTACTACAACATTAATAATCAAAAGAATATCCTATTATTTCAACTTGAACAAATATAGTATTTTTTGATTAAAGAGAAGAAAAGATTTATTCATCTTGAACATAATACCGTAATTTATATGAATTATATATACTGCTTATATTTCACAAACCAAATCCTTTATTTTATCATAGGCCTAATATTCCTATAGGTTTCCTCCACTTGTTCTTCTCATACTAAAAACAGTAGAGATTACTTATTAATTTAACACTTAAAGATTCTATTCTGACTGATTAGAACTTAGCATGTCGCCTTTAATAAACTCAATAAAATACCACTACGGAATGTTATTTATAAAAGAAAAAGAGAAAACCAACGATATTTTCACCGCTTGATTTTCTCTTATTTTCCGTGATTCAAGTAACGTTTATTAATCGCTTGATTATTAATTGCTTGTATAATTGTATAGCCTACAATATGCCTACATTTCTTATCTATTACAGGTTATTTCTTACTTAATAAGACTTGTATTAGACGTTCCTTCTCCTCAATTATCCTTTCTAAATCAGCTATTTTTGCATCCTTATCAAGTTCATTTGATTTTATTCCAGGTATGGGAATATTATCAAAGAATACACCTACAGGAACTTCCAGAACCTTTGCTATTGCCTCAATGGTTTTTGTATTCGTTGTTCCATTCCTGACAATAGCCTGTATGCTACTATCTTCTTTTCCTATACGTGATGCAAGTTCTCGTATAGTGATTTTCTTTAACTCACATAATTCTCTTATTAACAAGAAATTAGCCATATTATATCTTTGTTATAACTTTTATTAACGTAATTCTTATTCACTTGTGGTGAAAATAATTATACCTTTGCTATGTAAAGTTAATAATAATGAGTATATTTATCACAAAGGTATGACGAAAAAAAAATTAAAAAGGAATGATGACGGCGAGAAACTAAGAATGTACCTTTTGAATTTGCCGGTAAAAGAATCTTCTGAAATGTCCCTTAAATTGGCAGAAGCATGTAAAGTGCCATTACATACCTTTCGTAATTGGCGGGGTAGTCGTTGTCGTATTCCCGAACTTGCCAAGGATAAGATCGAGGAAGTAACAGGCGTAAAAATCTTCCATAGTGAAAACCAATAAATAAAAGAAAAATGAAATCAAAGAAATTAGAAATCGAAATTCCGGAAGGTAAAACGGCCGTCTGGAGAAATGGCATCTTAACTCTTATTGATGAACCGGAGAAAGACGTAAAAGAACGTATTAAGACGTTTGAGGACGCCTGCCGTGAAATTGGCATTGATGCGGAAGCATGGAGCCGGGATAAAATATCCCTCGGTCTTGAACCTGACGTTCTGGCTTTCCTGAAACTCCGTATCATTGTCAAGGCTTTAAATGAAGGCTGGGAACCTCAATTTATAGAGGATGAATACCGTTATTATCCTTGGTTTATTCTTTATACAGGGGAAGAATACAATAAGTTGGACGAGGAAGAAAAGTCTCGTGTGGTGTGTCGGTCGTACAGCCACGCGAGCGCGTTAGGCGGTGTTTCGTTTGCGCACGCGTTTTACGATTCATCGCTCACGAGTGCGGTCATCGGCGTTCGGCTTGCCTTCAAAACGTCAGAACTGGCAGCGTATTGCGGTCGACAATTCCTTGATATTTGGGCGGACTTTGTTTTTCTTCCGGAAAAGAAAAGTGAATAAATAACCGGGGCGGCTTTTGCCGCTCCATATAATAACCGCCGGAGTGTGGAGATAACCCCGAAGGGCGAAAGCGGGTGTTATTGGTAGTTCGATGCTATCCTCCGGCACAGCTATAAACAACAATGAGCAAAATTTACATAGTAACTAAAAGGGAATCTGGAAAATACGAAGAAGACGGCGTTTGGTTTTCTATCCTTGCCGCATTTGATACGAGAAATAAAGCAGAAGAATATTTAAAGAAATATGTAAAAACGGCTCCTAAAGAAGCTTACTACACTTTCTATCGAATAGAATCTGTTCCGTTGTTTCTTTCTTCTCATAAAGTGAAAATAAACAGACCGAAACATACGACCTATCCTATTGGTGAATTGGTAAAATTAAAAATAAGTGGTGAAAAATAATTCAAATCAAGAACAGAAATGAGCAAAAAAATCTCCATAAAAGTAACTGAAGCACAACCGCTTCCTTGCCCTTATTGCAATGGTTTTTACGGTTATCAGTATAGTGATCTGTTTAGAATGAGTTACACGAGTGTGCATAATTCTGACGGTACATATTCCGGTGGGGAATATTCCGACGGAGTTTCCTTAAACAAGAGTAAAACAGCTTATTGTGTGAATTGTGGTACCAAACTACCTTTTACCCTAATACGTGAAGGTGAGGAACAAGTCGAATAATTAAAAATAAATCAGAAATGAAATCAACAATTACCACCCCCGATGAATTAACCACGCTACGAATAGAAGGCAGTAGTGGAACCTATAAAATATTCAGTAGCTTCCGCCCCATGGAATCCCCTGCGTTCGTGGATGCGGTGGACCGGAAATATAATCTGGCGGAGATTAAGAATCTTTCCGGCGGAAAAGGTTATTTCCTGGTACACTTGAACAGAGAGCAGCAGGAAACTATACAGGAGGATTTAAGCGCTATCCTTTGCGATAGTGTGCCATGTCTTCTGTAAACTAAGACGATCTTAACGAAATGCCATGAAAGAAGACAGACGCCTAAGAAACCTACGTTATCAGATGCGGAAGAAAGGTTACCAGTTCGATACAAAGAACCTGGTGGCCATTATGCCTTCACATGACAAACGTTCCCTTCTCCAGGAAAGGAGATTAAGCAAATTCGGTTTTTCAATTCAGTATAACATGTTTGAACAATGAAAGATAAAAATTTAAAATACATCGCCCACGCTATCATCGTGGTTGCCTTTATGGGGCTGATTGCCTTTGTCATTTATTATACGGGTAAAACCGCTTTTCTTTGGCTGTTATTATTCGTTTTCCTGTATCAACCTTGGACGGAGATGTGCCCGGGACGGAAAGAAGACAACGAAGAATAAGTAACCATGTAACTTTATAACGATGATAAAGGCAGAAGACATCTACAAAGTAACCAACAACGGGCTGGATATAATTCTACATTATTATCCGCAAGCCCGGGATTGTGTCGGAACCAACCGCCATTTCAAACGCCGGCCGTCAGAGGACGACGCGTCGGCCTGTATCAAGTTATTCGGAAAGGAAGGTTCCCAGCAGGTTTATAAGGTAACGGATTTCGGCGATACCGGAACGGCTCAAAGCCCTGTCGATATCTGCATGTATGAGGAAGGCCTCCGGTTTAACGAGGCTATCCTTAAACTTGCATCCATGTACAACGTAACCGATGAACTCAACCGTAACGTAAACAAGCCGGATATCCGTAAGGTTCCGGCCTCCCAGGATCAGAAAGACGGTACTAAAATTTTCGAGCTTGCCGATCATCTCACCCCGGAGCAGTTACGCATACTCGGCCCCCGTGTCACCCAGAAGAACGCCGAGGCCCTGCACTGGTATTCGGCCAAATACATAGGGTATGTAAAAAATCGCGAGGTAACTTATAAATACGCGACTGCGACATACCCTATCTTTATGCGCGAATGTCTGGTAAAACCGGCCGAGGGTGACACGCCCGAAGTGAAGTTCTATAAAATATACGAGCCCCTGAATCCGGACAAGCAGTGGCGTTTTTCCTACACCCCGGAAGGTGTCAAGCCGAAAGACTATATAAACGGCCTTTCCGAACTGAAAGCCTTATACCGGGAATTTAATTCCAGGGAGGAAGCCGCTTTTAAAAAGAATCCGGCCAATGCGGAAAAGCCCTATAAGGAGCAGAAGCTGCAGGAGGCGTTTATATGTTCCGGAGAGCGCGACGCCCTGTGTGTTAAATCGCTGGGCTTTTCCCCGATCTGGTTTAATTCGGAGACGTATAAACTTTCCGAACAGGACTATAAAGAGATCATGAAATACGTTGAGGTCCTGTATAACATACCCGATATCGACACGACGGGCAGGGTGAAGGGTACGGAACTTGCATTACGCTTTATCGATATCCATACGATCTGGCTACCGGCCTGGCTTACCACTTACCGGGACCAGCGGGGCAAACCGCGTAAGGACTTCCGGGACTTCATGGAATTAAGAAGCAAGAACGAAGATTTCCGTAACCTTATGACGCTTGCCATGCCCGCCAAATTCTGGTATTCCAAGTTTAACGAGAAATCCCGGCAATGGGATCACAATATAGACGCGGACTGCCTTCACTACTTTTTACGTCTTAACGGTTTCTATTCGCTTCATGATGAAAATTCCAGTTCAACGAAATACATCCGTATTACCGGCAATATCGTAAAACTGATAAAGGCAAAGGATATCCGGAAGTTTATCCGTGAGTGGGCCCAAGAGAGCTTTTTATCCCGCGATATAAGGAATCTTATTCTGAACAGCCCCAAACTGTCAGATACGGCCCTGGACAACTTGCAGGAGATCGAACTGGATTTTACCAATTATACCCATAATACG
>ENA-OPCW01000632-OPCW01000632.1-human-gut-metagenome-genome-assembly--contig:-NODE-632-length-19134-cov-4.169768_pt1 | contig 19134 bp, 25 predicted proteins | sample MGYA00241258_ERZ501496 | MGnify/ENA primary metagenome ERZ501496 (study PRJEB25962, sample SAMEA2042660) | human gut metagenome | biome: human gut; feature: human-associated habitat; material: faeces...
GATTTCGGACGTAGTGTTTGTTGGGTAAAAAAAGAAGAACTGTCATGCCGGACAGCTCATGGGACAGGAAGATGCCCACGACCTCGTCTCCGGCGGCAGCAGCCTCGGCGTAGAACTTTTCGAACAGCTCAGGGCTGGGCTGGCTGGTGGTGGGCAGCTTTTTGCAGCCGGCCATGTGCTCGTAGTACTCGCTGGGAGTCAGGTCCACGCCGTCCCGGATGACGGTGCCGTCCTCGAGGGTGACGTTGAGGGGGATGACGTCCACACCCAGCTGCGCGGCCTCGGCGGGCAGGATGTCGGATGCGGAATCGGTAAGAATGCGTATCATATAGTTCGTACCTCCATGGGTGCGTTCATCGTGTGTCTTTGGTAAAACGACAAATCTATAAAAAAGTCGTACAAAGTATACCAGAACGCCGGGCGGAATGTCAATCTTTTGAGTGAAATTTCTTCGAATGAACGAAGAACTGCTTGCAAAACGGGGCGGCAGTATGGTACAATGTCCGCCGACGGGAGGGTGCGCCGTGAAAAGACTGATAAGGGAAACGGAAAAGCCGTCTTTTCCGGCTCAGTGCCGGGTCCTGGCCGAGGCGGCAGTGCTCTGGGCGCTGCTGGCGGCGGGAGCACAGCTGCTGCTCCCGGCGGAAAAGACGGCTCTGCCCGAGGGCGCGGCCCTCGCGTGGGCTGCGCTGCGCATCTGCCTTGTGACCCCTCTGGCAGAAGAGCTTGCCTTTCGGGGCGGGGCGCTCTATCTTTTGCAGCCGCTGGGCGGCGCGGGGGCTGTGGTGGTGCAGGCGGTGATTTTTGCGGCTCTGCACGGCAGCTGGACGGCCCGGGCCTATGCGCTGGGCATGGGGCTCATCTTCGGCTGGGCGGCCCAGAAAGCGAAGAGCGTATGGCCCGGCAGCGCGTTACATATTATAAATAACTGCCTCGTGTTTGCCGCACGGCTGGCAGAAAGGGGAATGGGATGATGCGAGAAAGGATGAAAACAGAAGAGAAGATGCGGTGGAATACGATGACGCTGGAATTTGAGAGCCGTCCCTGCAATGAGAGTTTTGCGCGGGTGTCTGCGGCGGCGTTTCTGGCGCAGCTGAATCCGACGGTGGAGGAAGTGGCGGATGTCAAGACGGCGATTTCGGAGGCGGTTACGCATGCGATGATTCACGGATACCGGCAGGAAAAAGGGAAAATTCAGATGAAGTGTGTGCTGGATCTGGAGGAGAAGGTGTTTCAGGTGACGGTAAAAGATACCGGCGTCGGGATTGAAAATGTGGAGAAGGCGATGGAGCCGATGTTCACGACGCGCCCGGATCTGGAACGTTCCGGTATGGGATTTTCTTTTATGGAAGCGTTTATGGACTGCCTGGAGGTGGAATCGACCGTGGGGAAGGGGACGCGTGTGATTATGGAAAAGAAACTGGGAAATGCGCCGTGGGTCAGTGATCCGGATCAAGAAGAGGAGTAGCACATGGAAATATCAGTATTGATCGAAAAGGCGCAGGCAGGAGATGCGTCTGCCAGAAAAATACTGATAGAAGAAAATCTGGGACTGGTTCACCATATTGTGAAACGGTTTGCAGGGCGGGGATACGAGGCGGAGGATCTGTTCCAGACCGGAACGATCGGACTGATGAAAGCGATTGATCATTTTGATTTAAGCTACGATGTCAAATTTTCTACATATGCGGTTCCTCTGATTGCAGGAGAGATCCGGCGTTTTCTGCGCGATGATGGACCGGTCAAGGTCAGCCGGTCATTAAAGGATGCGAATTATAAGCTGCGGCAGGAGGCTGCGCGCATTCAGACGCAGGAGGGACGCGACCCGACGCTGCGCGAGCTGTGTGAAAAAACAGGAATCGCCTATGAAGACGCGGTCATGGCGGTCGCTGCAGCCGGGGAGGTTGAATCGCTGTCAAAGCCGGTCTATGAAGGGGATGGGAAAGAGATCGCGCTGATGGATCAGCTTGCGGCACGGTCTGCAGACAACCCCTCGGAGGACGCAGAAAAGAACCGGCTGGTAGACCACCGGGCCGACACCGGCCACGGTCTTGTTCAGGGCATCCGCCACCGGCAGCTCCCGCTGACAGGCCGCTGCCACGATGGATGCGCTGCTCACCAGCAGAAAATCCGGCCGTGCAGGCTTGGGGGGCGTGGTGTAGGGCAAGCCCGGCAGCAGCTGCCGGACGTCACTGTCCTCAAAATCCACCCGCTTGAGGGCGTCGATGATCTTGCCGTTCTGCACCAGCACCAGATTGGAGTAACGGCCCATCAGCTCGGCGCAGAGGATGTTCCGCACCAGGTCGCCCATCTCATTGGTGCACAAAAAGTCAAAAAACACAATGCGGTCGCCAGGTTCCATATGCAGCCCTGTCAGACGGCCGCCGGTCAGGTGTTTGCGCAGCAGCATGCAAAAGCCCGGCGGGGTGAGCGGGTTTTCAAAGCTTTCTTTGGTCAGGCAGACACGCGCCGAGCCGCTGCGGGCAGACAGCAGCAGCTTGAACGTCTGGGTGCGAGTGCGCAGGGTCATCAGCACTTCATCCCGCGTCGGCTCAAAAATTTTATCAATTTTGGCATCCAGCAGGGTGCTGTTCAGTTCATTTGCGACCAGCGCAAGGGTCGCGGCATCCAATGCCATGGTGGTACTCCTTTTCTTTTGGGGCAGGGTTTTATGAAAACGACAGCATTCTTCTCACGCGGCAGGATGGGTTCATCCCACCCCATAGTGTTCAGCCGCCGCAGGGGTTACAGGTAGCTGTAAGGGTCAACATCGGCCAGGCTGGGGGCCACAGTAACTTCTTTGGGCAGGCGCTCGGTCAGGGCATCGTCGCCGCCGGTGGGGGTGACGAGGTAGACCTTATCAAAGGGGTTGTCACTCATGCCGGGCATGGTGGCGTGTTTAACAGATAAAAAGTAAAAATCATGAAAATCCTGAATGAAGAACATTTCGAGAATGTAAAACGCTATGCCGAGTCCATCGGTGACACCTCATTCCAGAAGTGCCTGGACAGGCTGGAAAGCTGGGAGAAGAATCCCGACCATCCCAATGAAATATCGCTCTACTACGACCATGCCCCGTATTCGTTCGGCTTCACGCAACGCTATCCCGATGGAAGAACCGGCATCGTGGGAGGCCTGCTTTATCACGGAATACCGGACAGGTCTTTTGCCGTCACACTGGAACCGTTCCACGGATGGCAGATACATACCTGACCGGAACAAAAGGAAAAGTAACATCAACATAGTATTAACTTAATAAACTTCAAGATTATGGAAAATCTGGCAGTATTGGAAAGACAACAGCAGTTTGATTTCCAGCAGAACGGAATCGAAGTGATGGACTTCGATACATTGCAGCGTACCTACAAGGAGAACGACATCTACAACAACCCGGTACAGGGCATCTACCATTACCAGGTCATCCAACGCATGATGGATATCTGCGAGAAGCACAACCTGGACTACGAGGTGGAGGAAATCTTCGCCGCCCAGAACCGGAACAAGACACAACCCGGCGTGAGCATACTCCCGCAAGTGGAACAAATCCACGGTGAAAAGGCGGTGGAAGCGCATATACTCCGCCGTATCTTCACCACCATCCGCATCAAGGACTGGGAAACCGACGAGCTGACGACCACGCTTGTCGTAGCCTACCACCAGGACGGGGTACAGGCGGCCATAGGCCCTTGTGTGAAAATCTGCCATAACCAGTGCATCCTTTCTCCGGAAAGAAGCGTATGTAATTATGGAAAGAAAAAGGTGACTACAGAAGAGTTGTTCGACACCGTGGATGGCTGGATGGCAAACTTCGAAGTGAACATGAACGAGGACATCGAACGGATACAGAGATTGAAACGCAGAGTTATCCCTTTGGAAGAAATATATATGTATATAGGATTGTTGACGGCATTGCGTGTTTCCCACGACAGCGCGGACAAGAACCTTTCCTCCACCGTGGAGACCTATCCCTTGAATCAGGGACAGATATCGGTATTCACGGAAGAGGTGCTGAAACTGGCCATGACAAAGGGACAGATTACAGCCTGGGATCTCTACAATGTCGCTACGGAGATATACAAACCCGGTAAGACGGACTTTCCGGCTTTGATTCCGCAGAACGGGGCGATGGCAGAGCTCTTGTTGTCACGCCTGCCAGAAGAGGTGGAAATCATGGACGCTATACCGGTAGGCTGAATAGATGGATACCATTGAAATCACAAAAGAGGGAGAACCTGGCGGTCTGGCACCGAAAGATTCTCCCTCTTTTTTTTACTTTTTAAAAAGCAGCATGTATTCCACTTTCCTTCTCCGTTCAATGCTCGGTACCACTTTCCCCTTGTAGCACCGGAAAGAGACATACTCGTTGTAAATATCCCTGTCCCCGGCTTCCAGCTTTTGAATAAGCCTGCTCTTGGGTATCTTGCCATAGCCGACCACACGGTAATATCCCACATTATAAGACAAGGTGGCGACTAAAAGGGCGTCCTTTCCAAAACGGCTGCACATCCTGCACAGTTTCCTCAAATCCGCTCTGAGCAATGAATCCGCCTGTGCCTTGCTCATATCCGGTCTGAACGTCTCTCCCGGCAAAAGTTTGTGACCCCAACCTACATAGGGCAGATGGTTTCCATGCCAACCCTCGAACCGCTTGATGCAGGCGATGGCCCTCTCGAAAAGCGAATCAGGGATTTCCGTGGCAGTGGGAGGCGAGCCACCGCCTCCCCGTGGATGAGCCACCAGACAGTTACAGGTTAGAATCAGGCATATAGCCGCAACAATCACTCGCATACCGTAACCGTTTCAATGTTCACCAAAGGATTTTTCACAAGTTCCCAACCGGTTCGGGGAATTCTGCCGGTTCCTCCCGTATCATCTTCCGCATCATCCTTTTTCTCGTTGTTGAAATCAAAACTAAGCAGGAATAATTGTGCAGGGGCACTGTTGTCCTCGAAATATATGTCAATACTCTGTTGGTCCTCGCACTCGGAAGTGTAGTACAGCCGGAACACCTCCCTGTCAAGCGGATAACGGTCGTTGGGCAGCAACACCATCCCGTCGTCCATGCGGAGCGAGCCTTTGCCGTCAGGCTGGAAATAGCGGACGGTGTACCGTGCATCGGAGAACCGTCCCTCACGTTTGAGTTCGCACCGTATTTCCACGGTCTCGCCTTTCACGATACGTTTGGGTACGGGCATTGTTTCCACCGTGAAGGGATATCCCTGCTGCACATCCAGCTCATTGTCACAGGATACCAGGGCTATTGCCACTACAGTCGCAAGCATTGCCGAAAAGATAGCGGCAAACGCATTTTGTTTATTTCTTTTTTTCATGTTCATTGTCATTTTAATGGTTGTTGCTTCTATTGTTCAATAAGTCCTTCCCAATGTTGCAGGTATTCGTTCAAATCCTTGAATCCCTTGTACAGGGAGGAACAGTCCTCTATCTTGTTGCCGTAGCGTTTGCGGAGGGCTTCCAGTGTCCTTCGCCCCGCCTCGTCACGGTCCAGGTAACAATTGACTCGGTCGTACTTGTCAAGGAAACCATACGAGCGTTCCAATAAAGCCACCGAGTTCAGCACGAGGTAGTCATCGCCGCATCCCAAGCCGAGCACCATCCATGAGAGATAGTCAATGAACCCCTCGAAAATGTTACAGGTGTCCGAACCGTTGTAGATGAGCGATATGTCCTTCGGCGACATACTGCCCTTGAACAGGCGGCTGCGCAACTCATACCCACCGCTGATGTTCCTGAATCCGATGGAGAAGTACCGCTTGCCATGCAAGGTATATCTGACTTCCTCACAGTTTGGCAATGCCACATCGCTGCAAATGCCACGCTCTTTCAGATAATTGAGCAGGATTTTGTTGTTCAATGGCTCAATGCGTACATTCACGAAGCAATTCTCTTCACCAGGTGTGGTGTCGAAACATTTTTCTTTCGGACGGAAAACTATTTCCGGAACAATACCACCCAATGATTCCGAAATGAATTTAGCCTGCGACTTGAAATCACAGCTGCCAATGATTTCTCCTGCAAGCGAGAATATATCCCCACCACGCCCGATGCCGAAGTCCTGCCACACATTTTTCAGGATGTTCACCCTGAACGACGGTGTCCGTTCTTCCCGGTAAGGGGCGGAATACCACCATTCATTCCCTTTCCGGGCCGTCGGCTCATGTCCCATCCGTGCCAGAAAATCCGTAATGGGAATCTTTCTTATTTCCTCTATGTTCATAAGCCGTGATGTTTTAATTGATGATGAATTTCACGCCCAGCCCGAATTGTATAGTGAACACGGATAATGAACCTCCCCACAGGGCACGTTCCCTGACACTGGCGAGCAGCACGATACGGTCCGTGACATAGGTTTCAAGCTCCAGTGTTATCGCCCCGCCATAGATAAAGGCATCCTTGGCGAGCAACTTAGAGCCGTCATACAACATCTTATTGCCCCAATTCACGGTTTCGTAACCGGCCAAAGCCGATCCGCCGATGGAAAGGAAAAGTGTCTTGGATGGGTCGGACAGGAATTTCAGGTAATAACCGCCCTCGGCGGTGAATTGCGCGCGCGGAACGGACACGTTCCGGTACCCGTAATTCTTCAGCAGGTATTCCGCGCCGACAACCCAGCGGTTGGCTTTTTTGGTATATCCCGATACCGCGAATCCCGCATAATGGTTCAAGGGCGATTTCGAGCCTTCGGCAAACCCACCCCGCAACTCCACGGCTTTCATGCCGGGGAGATAGCGTTGGGCGTATGCCTGCCCTGAAAACAGGGCAAGCGACACGACCGCTACTAACATACAGATGACCTTACGCATGGCTACTTCACTTTAAGTTCGTTGATCACTTTGGCTCTCACGATGTCCTCGCTCTCCACGGTGAACGACTGGTGACGCCCGCCGCTTTTCTCGTTCAGTTCCACGACCAATACCTTGTCGGCAGGAATGGTGAACTTGTCAAAGGTGAACACGGTACGCTCGTCCTTATTTCCAGCTACCAGAGTGGCATAGTTGTAAGCTCTGAGAGGGAAAACAATCTGCTCCTGGATGGCTGTACGCTTCATCACCTTCTTATCCACAATCTTGAACGTCACGAAATCCACCTCGAAAGGCACATTCGACTGGTTGCGTACCTGCGTGTGGAAATAGAGCAGCCCGTTATGGGTATAAATACCGCGCAGGAGGTACTGGATGCCGAAAGCCTTGCTACCGATGTGCTTGACATGGCGTTTGTTCTCTTTGTGGATACTCTTGTTGATCAGTTGCACGAGTTTGGGGGATTCACTGCCCAGTTCCTTTAGATATATGTCAAGCGCGTTGTTCGGACGGTTCACCTTGCTGCCGTCATGGATGAAGTCCTTCATCTCGATGTTCAGCAACAACGGCTCGTCCGCATACTTGACATTGAACGTGTAGAAACTGCCGCTTTCGGTGATGACCGACATGTTCGTCTCGTCACGGAAATTCCTGACCACCGCCTTTACGCGGATAACATTCTCCGCACCGTCGGCCTTTCCCGCCACAAGATTCGGGGAACCGAGGTCCACATAGCGGACGGCGGAGGGGAAGATGATGTGCGTGGTCTTGTCGTAGGTCACTTCCAGCCCATACGGGGGAACCATCCTGTCAAAGGTGAGCTTCCGGGTCAGACCGTGGTAGAGGTCGCCATCCTCCTGCCCGGGATAGAGTTCCCTGGTCATTGTGACCCTGCCTGTTTTTGCCGATATAGAATCGACTGCATTCTGTGCAAAAGCACTCACTGCGCCCGTCATGAGGGCAAACATTACAAAAATCTTTTTCATTCTTTGTGAATTTTAATGGGTTATTGATTATCGTTCTGGTAAAGCATCAGGGTATAACCGGATTTGAGGTGTACTTTTTCCTCCCGCATCTTCCGGGATATGTATTGCGACACTCCCTGTATGGCGCCCCTGCCGAGTTCGGAGAGCAGCTGGTCTCCGGCTGACTGGTTGGTGATGGATATGCTCGTGCCGAGGTTTTGTCCCAAGTTGGCCGCTACCTCCTTGGCGGCATTCGCTTCCATCGAGCCGGGAATGAAGATGCCCTCCTGTCCGTCATTGTCATACACGGCAAGCTCCACGGGAATGATGATGCCGTCGTGCTCCACCTGTATGATTCCAATGCCGAGCCTTTCGCCTTGTATGCGCCCCTCGCCCGTGACAAGGGAGTTGCGTGGAAGGACATACCTGCCGACACGCATCGGTTCCAAAAGCCTTAACCTAACGCTCTGCCCGCTTCTTATGGTCTGGTCACCATGCACGCAGGCACGGATGGTATTCCTCGTATGCCCGTCAGCCGTCTTTCCCACGGCGGTATGGAATCCAGCATGTCCGGTCTGTGCCATCCGTGCCAACAGTACGGAATCACTGACGGGTTGCGGAAGCGATGACACCACCGGTGTGGAGACCTGTCCCACGGGAACGGCTCTTGCCTTCCTGCTGTTGGCGGCAGGTTCGGTTTCTTCCCGTTTTTCCGTACCTGCGCCATCCTTACCCGGCGTATATTTGGCGGCCAGTTCGTAAGATTTTTCCAGCAATGCTACCTGCTCCTCGTAGGTCATCTGTGCGGGTTGCTGTACCGCGGCAGCCTGCTTCAACTGCTCCACCTCGGCTTTCAATGCCTCTTTTTCGGGGTCTTCTCTCGGTGCCTCATAGAAACTGCCGAGCGTGGCGTTGATATCGTTATAGGCGGATGTGGACGAAGATATGGCCCCATTCCTGCGGTTTCCGCTGCCACGATAGGATGATGCACTTTCGGATTCCCGCTCCTGCGGTATTTCCACGACAGGACTGCTTGTTTCATTCTGCCTGTTTTCATCGGCAAGCGCGGAGAAATCCTCCAGCGTGCGCATCTTCTCTTCCTGCCTGCGTTTCATGTCCGCCTGCTCGTAGGCGGCAATCTTGTCCGCCTCGATACCTGCCCCTCTCGGGTCGGGCAGTTCGGAATTGAAACCGGCATTCCTTTCCTCCCTCTGCCGTTCCTCCTTGGACGGCGCGAAAATCAGCCACATGCAGCCGACAAACAGGAGGAACATTCCGGCAAAGACCAGGTATTTCCTGATTTCCTGCCTCTGTCTCAATTTGTTTGCATCGTTACTCATTGTCTTCTTTGTTGAACTGGTTAAAAAACTCTTCCATCTCGCGGATTTTACTGTCCGTAAGGGTGTCCGCCTGAATAAAGTCCGGGATATCCAGCGGGGTTATCTCGATGACCTCACGTTTGGCATCCTCCCGTCCAATGTCGTATATGGCGCGGAAAATCATGTAGAAATTCCCAAGCGCGAACAGGACGGTCAGCACGACGATGGTTATCACTCTCTTTTCAGGACTCAACCCGGCGCAGACACCGCGCAGTTTTTCTTCGGCCAAGTCCCTGATTTTTACAAGCATCTTTTTCATACATTCAAAATTTAACGGTCATATACTCTGATGTCCCTGTTTTCCACCACACGGAAGGCTTCGAGGATGAAGCCGTGCGGATTGTTGTCGCTGCGGGTGGAATTGAGCAGCCTGCCCCGCGTGACGAGGCTGCGCTCCGTCACGCTCTTCTCCCGGATGATGGAAAGGCGGGCATACGTCACTACCTCATACGGGTAGCTGTTGAAGTCGCATTTCACGCTGTCAATCCCGATGCGCTGGCTCATGTTGCCGGAGATGATCCGGTTGTAGTAGCCCTGTTCCGCCAGATCCCGGTAATGGGCATAGGCAGAGCGGTCGCTCAGGAACATGGCACGCTGGATATTGCCCTCAATCGCACTCTTGTCAGGAGCCAGCGAAAAAAATAGCTCATGGAAGCGTCTGACATGCTCCCTCGCCTCCACGGGACGGTTCTGCTCCAGGTCCTGCGAGAGGGCGAGCATGAGCGACTTCCCCTCGTCCAGCACATAGATTTTCTGCCTCTGCGCCTCGGCAAAGCCGTATGCCTTCCACACCGAATATCCCACAAGCAGGGTACACGCGCAGAGATAGACGATACCGAACAGGCGCAAATGCCTGAAACTGGTCTCGATGTTCTTTAATGATTTGAATTCCATTCCAATGTCGTTTTAAGATGGTTATTACTATTTGATGAGCCTTCCTGCGATGTTGCCTACCGCCGCACCGCCGGCTCCTGCCACCACGGAACCGGTCTTGGATGCCGTCTGGGTCACGTTCTTGCCGTAGTTGCCTGCACCGCCTCCTGCCTGGATAATCCAGTTGGCCACTGTCGGGATGGTGAAATACCCGATGATACCGATAATCAGAAAAGTGATGTAAACCCCGTTGGAGCCGTCCGGGATGAAGTTCGGGTCGGAAAGCTGTTCGATGTCCTGCCGGAGCATCAACACCTGTATCCGTGCCAGCACACTGCTGAAGAGGTCACTCACCGGAAGCCACAGGTAAATGCTGATATAGCGGACGAACCATTGGCTGAGCGAGGCCTGGAAACCGTCCCAGCAGGACAGGGCGAACGAAATCGGTCCCAGTATCGAAAGCACGATCAGGAAGAACGTCCGCAGTGTGTCGATGACAAGGGCGGCCGCGTTGAACATGAGTTCCAGGAGTTCGCGGAAGAAATTCTGAACCGCCTTCTTCATGTTATACATTGCCCGGTCCACATACATCCCGCAGGCCTCTATCGCGTCCATCACCCCCAGTTCGTCCAGTTTGTTGTCGAAGGACTCCTTGTCGACCAGATAGGCCGTCTCGGGATTGCGCTTCATCGCCTCGAACTCCAGCCTGTCCTTCTGCGCCCGGTACTCGTTCATGTCGAAGGTCTGTGCCTCCAGTATTGAATGTGTACCTTTCACGATAGGCGACATGACACTGTTCAGCGTGCCCAGCACGATGGTCGGGAAAAACATGATACATAACCCCAACGCAAACGGACGGAGAAGGGGAAAGACATCCACGGGCTCCGCCCTTGCCAGAGACTGCCATACCCGGTAGGCCACATAGAACAGGGCACCAAGCCCCGCGAGTCCTTTCGCCACACCCGTCATATGCGAGCAAAGCGGCATCATATCCGTGTAGAGGTTTTGCAGGATCTGATGCAGGTTGTCGAAATTTATTGCCAACAATACCATAAGCGAATCGGATTAGGAATTACCAGTAACGTTCATTCGGTGAGCCGTAAAGGGCCATCACACGGTCCAGGTCGTTCCGTTTCTTGGCACGCAGGTAGGAAACGCCGATGTTCTTGTTGGTGTAATATTGCACCAGGCTGCGATATTGCAGCATATCGGTGTAGCAGCGGTCGATGATATCCATCCGCTCCTTGTCGTTCATCGAAAGTCCGTTCTCGTTGACCACCGTTTTCAGGTCGTTCAGCAGGTGTGCACTCTCTTCCAGCAGCTTCGTGTAACCGATCGCGATGGCACTCAGCTCTTCCGGCGTGAAATAAGGGTCGCTGAGCATACGCTCGAAACTGTTCACATAGATGTCCGTGATGTCACCGACCATGAGGATGGTCTGCTGCACCTTACGCGCGTCACGGACAAGGTTCTTGATCTTGCGAAGCCCGTCGTAATACTCTTTGCCTTGCTTGTAAATCTTCACGGTCTCCTGAAAATTGTTGAGCATATTGCTCGCGGTGGAAGATGTGTGAACGATATTCTTGGCGGCATTGATGATACCCTGGGCAAGATTGCCGGGATCGCTCACGACCCATTGCGCTTTCGCTGTAAGGCTGATGAAGAAACAGCCCATACACAGCATGAGGATTTTCTTTTTCATGATGTAACTGTTTTAATTGGTGAATAAAATTCTGTTGAAATTCAAAGTCCCATTTTCCGCCCCTTGGACGGCGGGTTGCGGAGGATAGGCTTGTGTACCTGCTTCGGACGTTTCGCCTCCGGCGTCTTTTCCTTCCCTTGTCTGAGGGAAGCGAAAAACTCATTGGCATACGGTTCGCGTCCTGTCATCTTCACAAACCTGGCATCCAGTTCCCGATATGCTTTCTCCGCCTGACAGGAGCGTTCCGTGGCAGAGGCATTTTTGTCTATGCCGTACTTGACAAGAAAAGCAGGACTGATATGGAGGATGTCATGGACGGAATCCGGCAAGGCGGCAATTTGCCCCAACTTCTCCAGTTCCTCGTTCATCTTGTCGAGATACGGTGCAGGAGGTTTACCACACAAACTCTCAAAGACCTTTTCGACTGTGCGGGTCAGCCTTGCATCCACTTCCAGGATGTCGGGAACTTCACCGGTTTCTCTTTTCCGCTTGTATTCGGCAGGCTCCAACTCTTCAAGTTGATGGAACAGCCGGTAATCCTCTGTAAATCCGTAATGGTCACAAATGGATTTCGGAATGTCCCAATTCTGCATCAATGACCAATAAAGGGACGAGATGACTTCCTCGCGTTTCCTCTGGTCTGATTCCAAATCGCTATACATACTTGTGATTTTTAGATGGTTTATAAGATGTTCTTCTCACGTTTGCTCTCCGCCAACTGCTTGATGGCAAGCTCGATATTGCCACCTAACTTTTCGGAAAGACGGAACAGTTCCAGCTTTTCCGTTTCCTCAGTCGTGTAGCAATAATATTCCTCAAGTGAAACCTCGGTGGCATATACCGCCGACTGTGTACCGCCCAGACCAATCCAGACCTCCTTATATTTTCTGGAAGGATTGTTCGCCATGTTGATGGAAAGGATCTGCGCACGTTCCTTGTCGGTCAGACCGAGCAACGCCTGTATCTCATCGAACTTGTTGACATATTTCCTTTGGTCAAGGAGAATCTTGCAGTCGCTGTTGTTGATGATGGTACCCTTCACAATCGGCGATGAGATGATGTCCTCGACCTCCTGAGTTACGACAACGGCCTCGCCGAAGAACTTTCTGACGGTCTTAAAGAGATACTTCAGATATTCCGCCATGCCCTCCTTGCTGATGGCTTTCCAGGCTTCTTCCAGCAATATCATCTTACGGACACCTTTCAACTTCCTCATCTTGTTGATGAAGGTTTCCATGATGATGATCGTCACAATCGGGAACAGTACCTTGTTGTCCTTGATATTATCCAACTCAAAGACAATGAAGCGTTTACCGAGTAAATCAAGCTGCTTGTCGCTGTTCAGAAGGTAGTCATACTCGCCGCCCCGGTAGTAAGGTTCAAGCACGTTCAGGAAGTTGAATACATCGAAATCCTTCTCGCGGGTGCGCTTCTCCTTCAGAATGTCCTGGTACTCGTCACGGATGAACTCGTAGAAGGTATTGAAGGAAGGTCTGTTGTCCCTGTCGTTGCGGATGTTCGCTAAAAAGAGGTTCACTGCATTGGAAAGCGCCACCTCTTCAGCTCTCGTGGGCGGTTCATCGTCACGTTTCCACAAAGTGAGGATAAGCGTCTTGATGGATTCCTTCTTCTCAATGTCGAACACACCGTCCTCCACGTAGAAAGGGTTGAAGGCTATCGGGTCATCCTCCTTGTAGGTAAAGTAGATGCCGTCCTCACCGTGTGTCCGCGCATGGATAAGGTTGCACAGTCCCTGATAGGAATTTCCGGTATCCACCAAAAGCACGTGGGTCCCTTGTTCATAATATTGGCGCACCATGTGGTTGGTGAAGAAAGACTTGCCCGAACCGGAGGGTCCGAGTATAAATTTATTCCTATTCGTGATTGTACCGTTCTTCATCGGTAGGTCGGAAATATCCAGATGAACGGGCTTGCCCGTCAGCCGGTCCACCATGCGGATGCCGAACGGCGATAGCGAATCCTTGTAGGACGTTTCCCCGATGAACAGGCACAACGCCTGCTCGATGAAGGTGTGGAAACTCTCCTCGAATGGGAAATCACCGGCATTGCCGGGTATCGCCGCCCAGAACAGCGTCGGGACATCTACCGTGTTGTGGCGCGGCTTCGCCTCCATGAGTGCCAATTGGCTGCCGACATCGTTCTTGATGCGCTTCAGTTTCTCCCGGTCATCGCTCCATGCCATGACGTTGCAATGCGCCCGGATGGAAGTCAGCCCCTTGCTGTGCGCCTCGTTCAGGTATTCCTCAATCCATTCGCGGTTGATCTGGTTGGAACGGCTGTAACGGGAAAGCGAGTGCATGTTCCTCGCGGTCTGCTCGAACTTGCGCAGGCTCTCCGCCGAATCGTCAATGAAGAGGTACTGGTTCACGACATGGTTGCACGTGAGCAGGATGCCTATTGGTGCGGCGAAGGAGAGACGACAATCACTCCGGTCGGTGGACAATCGTTCGTAGCGGCAGTCGGTAGCCACGTTTGAGGGCAGATCCTCCGGGTCGGAAAGGGTGTGCAGGCAGAGGTAGTTGTCGCCTATCTTCATCTCCCCGGCACCGAGTGACAGGTCCTGCAAGCAGGCGGTGTCCTCCTGCGAGAGCGAGAAGTATTTCTCGATGATTCCCGCAGAGGTGTCCGTTCCCGTGATTTCCTTATCCGTCAGGCGTGTCATGCGAAGGAGGCCGCTGTCGTTGACGATACGCTCGAACTGCTCACAACTCTCCATGAAACGGGTGACGGTCTCCCTGTCCGTCATTTCCTTCGGGATGATGAAATTCCGCGTGAGGGCGTTGAAGCTGCTGGTAGTGCGACTACGCTCCTTGGTCGTCTTGGTCAGGAACAGGTAACAAGTGTGTTGCAAATACGGACGTTCGTTGAAATGCCGCTCGAAACTGCGGCTGAGAAAACTTAGGTCATCCTTGCAAATGTCGGGACGGTAGCTTTCCTCGATGAAGAAGTCCTGCTTGTGCACGATGCTGTAGTTCGGCAGCACCTTGACCGCTTTCGCCCATGTCGAATGGACGGCCTCGTATTCCGCTTTTGTGAGCGTGAAAAGTTCGGGCAGTTCCACCTTATAGGCCACGGTAATGTCCGCATCCTTGCTGACGATACACCCGTGCTCTACCGAGAGCAACGGAAATTTGCTTTCCAGCGTCGCTGTTTTCATTACGTTTCTCATACTTTTCCTTTTTTTGAGGTTGGAGAAATCAACCGAAGGAACTTCCTCCGGTTGATAATGTAGCGGGGATGGCTGCGCAGCGCGTGGAATTTCATAAGCCCCCATTCGCCGTACTTCGCGTTCATTCGGAATGTCGCCCAGACAAGCACCGAAGCGGAAACGACACCGAAACCGATGCAGACCCACTGGTCGATACCCACCATGTACATGATGACGAACACCACGAACAGGGCGAGCAGCCCGCCCGCGAAGATGAACAGGTACTGACTCTTGAGCCCTTTGAACTCCGGGCTGCGGCCTATCCCCTTATTGACCGGATACTTCGCCATGTTACAGGAAGAATGAGCGTAAGATGGTAGCGGCCACGATAAGGAAGATACATGCGCCGAACCAGCTGGCGGCGGTCTTCGAGGTGTCAGGGTCGCCCGACGAGAACTTGGAATAGACCTTCACGCCCCCGATCAGACCGACGACGGCTCCGATGGCGTAAATCAACTTGGTGCCGGGGTCAAAATACGAGGTGACCATGTTGGTGGCTTCTGTAATACCGCCGATACCGTTACCCTGGGCGAAAGCCCCGACTGTCGCAAGCAGCATGAAAGCTGCCGAAAAGAATCTTTTTTTCATGTGTCGAAAATTTTAATTGGTGAGACAAAAAATCATTTCGACAGCGAATATATAGTGTTTAATTCATTGATTTACAAACCTTACGACACGTGTCATCGTATGTCATCACGTTACATCGGCAAGGATTTCCCAAACGATAAAAAAGAGGATTTTGGGCAGGGAAGGATGGGAAAAACAGAAAATAAAAACGGGCACTCTTCATGAGGAATGAAAAAGCGATAATTGGTTCGAATCACCAAAAAAGCGAAGCCTGAAAACCGGACGGCTTTCAGACTTCGCTTCATGTCATGTGAACACTGTTTACTCTGCTGCGGAATCGGAAAAGAGGGAACGCTGTTTCCTCCGTTCCTCCTTTTTCTCTTTTTGCAGTTTCTTCTTGGTCTCCATTTCCTTCAGAATCTGTTTCAGCGGCTTGACCGTTTCCGGTTCCTCACGCTTGAACCGCTTGAAATAGATGTGCTCTATAAACTGCGGAAGCGGGGCTTTCCACGGTTCCTGCTTGTGGTTGTCTATCTTTCCGAGCTTGTCAGGGTTCAATCCCAGCTCACGGGCCATCTGCACTTGTTTGTCGGAAAGGCGGTGACGTTTCTGCGCCACCATCCATTTCTCCAATATCGCTTTTGTTACTGCCATAATCATTCATTTTTTGCAAAGGTACGAATCTTGCCATTATGATAACGATATGACTGTTTGAATTTTATCCGGTGATATTCTCTGAAAATGAAAAGGGCACACCGATATCACATCGACGTGCCTTCAAAAACTATGACAGCAAAAAGAAACAATTAAACGAATTTATCTATGTTGAAAGCCTCCACCTTCTTGGATGCGGCCTTTCGTTTTGCCAACGGTCTGCCCGTTTCATCCAGATATTCGTTGAGCAAAGACTCTATTTTCTGCTGACAGCCGATTTCATTTTCCAAAAGGTTCAATATTTCCGTACCGGATAACTTGTGATAAATTGTCATGCTCGCACGGAAATCTTTCTGTTCATCCCCGGTTTCAGAAGTCAGCACTTCCACTACATTGTTCATTTCCTCGAATGTCATTGCCGTATTGAATTCAGGGTCAGGTTCGGAATTAACAGGAGCCATCAATGCTTCCATCTCCTCTTTGGCCAACCCCCTATCCTCATGCGCCACATCTTCCGGTCTGATTTCTTCATCTTCCTCTATGGGTTCCTTAACCAATGGTTCGGAACGTGTAGGAGTTTTTCTTGCCACTTCCGGGTCTTCCAAATAGACAATCTTGGTCTTGCCGATAACATCGTTATCGTCCGTCGGAGAGGGCTGCATTACTGTTCCGTAGCTCTCTTGTGCCACTTTGGTTTCCGCCATCTTTTTCTTACGCCTTGCCTTTTTTCTGGCTTTTTCAGCCTTCTCTTCCCGGTATATCCGATACTCTTTACGGCATTTCCATAACTTGATACGGGCTATACGCATCATACGGCAGACCTTCTCCCATGCGTCATACATTTGCCGGCTGAAGATGAATATCCACAACTGGTAAAAGATAAAGGCTGCGCACAAGGCTTTGACAGTGAAATGAATTTTAGTTTCCATAATCAGCTTTCTTTTCTTTATACAACTTTATAATCTCCGGTTTGCATTTTTCCAAATGCTCGTTCACTATATTATTGATATAGCCGGATATGCTCGCTTTGGGTTCGATGACCAGAAGCAACTGCTTGATCAGGCTGACATTCTCCTGCTCGATACAGACATGTGCCCGCTTTGCCAAAGGTTTACAAGTAAGGTATTTTTCCTTGTAAATGGCACACTGCTTATCAATGCCGGGTGGCTCTTCCTTTTTTTCAGGATGATTTTCCGGTTTTGTATCCTTTCGGTTCAAACCGGATTTTTTGCCGAAAGTCATTTGTAAAAGCCTTGCAGAAGCATGAATGGCTGTTACTACTAAAAGGAATACCGCAGTACCGCTGACAACGGTAGTCAAAATGTCAAAAGACTGTTCCATAATCATTTCTTGTATAAAGGTTCATTATTGATTTGATTGTGATAGAGGCTGTCTATTTCCTCCTGGTATTGTTCTATATGGGCGGTAAGTACATCATCAATGTATTTTGACATACTGACCTTGGGGGCTACAACCGACAGGAACTTCTGTATGAACAGGTAATTGTTGATACCTATATAAGCCTGCTGCCTTTGCAGAACATTTCCTCCCATGAGGAACTGCTTGCGGTACGAATCCGTACCGTCTTTCCGTCTCTTTTGTCTGCCGGTGCTTTTCTCGGCAGGTACAGGTTCGGGATTTCCCGATCCGCACTCATTCCTGTCGGATTCATCAGTGGTCATTGCATCATCCACGGATATGTCTTCTTTCCCATAATTGGGTATATCCCCGGCCATAATGCCTCTGATCATCTCTTCATTCACGGTTACTTGTTTCTTTGCCATGGTATTTATAGTTTTAATTTTGTCAATAGTTCTTCTGCCAGCTCTGCCAGTCCGCTTCCCTTCAACAGTTTGGCGGGAGGCGGAAACAGGGTGCAACGGAAATAGTTCCGGGTAGCCAAGGACAGTTCCTTGTTGTAGCGGTTGGTCTCCGGGATGACGGTATCTAATACCGTAAACTCCAATTTTTGCAGGATGATATTGTATGCATCAAAGACCTCCGTGGAAGCACGGGTATCCTTACGGGTCCAAAAAAAGAGGAATTTCTGCAATGGAGTATCCTTATTCGCTTTGGCATAGTCCCAAACAGTGGTGGAGAACGAGAGGCTGCTCTGCATTACAATACGGTCGGGAATAATCGGTGTAATCACATAGTCCATATTCACGATGGTGTTGATCACGCCCGAAGAGTTCACGGTTCCGGGTAAATCCACGACAATCAAGTCGTAGTCACCATTTTTCTTCAGTTTTTCAGCCGCATCACGGGCGTTCTCCGCTTTTGAGCCGACAATCGTGTAGGCTTTCTTATTGATGCGCTCATATTGGGAAACCATCAGTTGCTTGAAATACTCGCTATGCTCAACGGTGCGCATATCCCTTTCTTTCATACGTACCAGGCTGTACTGCGGATAATCGCAGTCGATGACAGCCACGTTCAGTCCTTTCAGGTAATGATAATACCCGGCGAGCATAATCGTCATGGTCGATTTGCCGACTCCGCCTTTCTGGTTGCAAACGGCAACTAAAACTGTGTCTTTTTTCATTGCTTTTTCTTTTTTATATTAAACATCAATTGGTTTCAGTCTTTCAGTCAGTAATGAATGACCGGACATGTGCCGTAATACGGTCTTTACTCCATTCAGTCCGACGGTCATTACTGCACGTCACAAGTCTGTCACTCATACATTCCTTACTGCCTGTGTGCAGTACTCCATTCGTGCATTATTCCAGTCATCCATTCACCCATTCGGACAGTCAGTCAGTAAGTGGTTCAGGCACTCTTTACTGCACATATCCCGTCGTTCACGCTGCAAATAAAAGGGTATTTTTTCATACCGGCACTATGTTTCAAGGGAGGTGACGACCTGTGTCATCGTTTGTCATCACGTTACATATAACTCACTATTTTACAGTAGTATATACCGCCGTAACTTTGCACCGACAAC
>ENA-OPCW01000644-OPCW01000644.1-human-gut-metagenome-genome-assembly--contig:-NODE-644-length-18971-cov-4.167794_pt1 | contig 18971 bp, 18 predicted proteins | sample MGYA00241258_ERZ501496 | MGnify/ENA primary metagenome ERZ501496 (study PRJEB25962, sample SAMEA2042660) | human gut metagenome | biome: human gut; feature: human-associated habitat; material: faeces...
TCGATAAGCTCGATAATCTTCTTAGCCATAAAGTAGCCGGGTGCTGCCTTAGAAGCAAAAATATAAGTTCTCGGCTGGAATTCCATATTAGGATTAGCCTTAAGCATCTGATATTCAGCAATAATATTAAGAACGTTAAGCTGCTGCCTTTTATACTCGTGAAGTCTTTTAACCTGAACATCAAAAATAGATGTCGGGTCAAGCTCAATGCCGTTTCTCTTTTTAACTACCGAGGCAAATTTTTCCTTATTGGCAAGCTTAATTGCAGTAAGTCTGTCAAGCACCTGCTTGTCGTCTTTATAATCACGAAGCTTAAGAAGTTCATCACTCTTAGTTATAAATCCATCGCCGATAAGTTCAGTAATAAACGAGGTAAGCTCAGGATTTGCCTGACAAATCCATCTTCTAAACGCAATACCGTTTGTTACATTGGTAAACTTTTCAGGAGTGATTGTATAAAAATCGTTAAATACAGTGTCCTTAAGAATCTCGGAATGAAGCGCAGATACACCGTTTACGCAGTGAGAGCCGGCAACGCAAAGATTAGCCATTCTTACTACGCCACCTGAAACGATTGCCATTCTTTCAACCTTATCCGCATCGCCTGTTGCACCCCAAACGTAAGCACGAAAACGATTATCAATTTCCTTAGTGATTGAATAAATACGGGGAAGAAGTCTTTTATAAAGGTCCTCACTCCAACATTCAAGTGCTTCTTTCATAACCGTGTGGTTAGTATAAGCAACAGTTCTCGTAACAAGGCTCCATGCGGTATCCCAATCATAGCCGCATTCATCAAGCATAATTCTCATAAGCTCAGGAATAGCCATAGTCGGGTGAGTATCGTTGATATGAATTGCTACCTTGTCAGGAAGATTGTCAAGTGTGCCGTATCTTGTGAGATGGCGCTGAATAATATCCTGAATAGAAGCAGAAACAAGAAAATACTGCTGACGAAGTCTGAGTGACTTGCCCTCAGGGGTGTTATCGGCAGGATAAAGCACCTTAGAAATAGCCTCAGCCATAGCGCTTTGCTCCATAGCCTTAATATATGAGCCTGAATTAAAAAGACCCATATCAAGTTCAGGCTTGCTTGCAGCCCAAAGGCGAAGCCTTGAAACTCCCTTGCCTTTACCCGAAACATACATATCGTAAGGAACTGCGGTTACAGTGTTGCAATCCTTATAATTAACGTGGTGGAAATCGCCGTCCCAGCTTTCGTCAACCCAGCCTTCAAACTTAACCTCTACACTTCTTTCTTCACGTGGAACGAGCCAAACCTCACCGCCCGGAAGCCAAAAATCAGGAAGTTCTGTCTGCCAGCCGTCAACAAGCTTTTGTTTGAAAATACCTGCTTCATATCTGATAGAATAACCCATTGACTGAAAGCCGTTTGTTGCAAGACCATCAAGATAGCACGCAGCAAGCCTACCGAGACCGCCGTTACCAAGACCTGCGTCAGGCTCTTTTTCATAAAGCTTATCAAGGCTTACGTCAAAAGATTCAAGTGCTTTCTTGAATGTTTCCGTCAAATCAAGATTATAAAGATTATTCTTAAGTGAGCGACCCATAAGAAATTCCATACAAAGATAATAAATTTCCTTGCTGTCTTGACCCTTAGCCTCGTGCCTGAAATCGCTGTTCATTTGTGAAAGCCTGTCACGAATAATCATCGCAACTGCTTTATAATATTGTTCGTCTGTCGCAGTTTTTGTATCTACTCCAAAGAAGTGACTAAGCTTATCGCTTATCGCTTTCTTTGCCTGCGAAACAGTCATCTTTTCCATACATATCCTCCAAAAATTTTAATATTTTCAGTCTATTTTGCTATGTTCTTTGTATATTATATACTAAAAATGCTGTTTTTGCAACTGTAATAACGCATTGTTAATATATTAGTTCTTTCTTTTTTTCAAGAATTTTGCCAAAATAAGATTTACAAGTTCCTTAATAGGCTTCAAATTAAGAAGAAGCATAACAACAACAAGTAAAACCTCAATTATATAAACCCAAAGCGTACCGTCATATTTGAGAAGAAGAATCGACTGAGTAACAAGTACTGCCGTTTCGCCCAAAAGAACAGGAAGTTTAAAATCTATTTTAATAAATCTTCTTGTATCTATAGCCCTTGTAACGAATACCACAAGGAATGCACAAACAGTTGCCAAAGCCGCACCGTTTGCACCGATACGAGGAATGAATACCATATTTAAAACAAAGTTGGTAATTGCACCGCTCATAGCCGTCACAAGAGACATAACATTCTTTTTTTCCGCCATATATATTGAGGCAAGGAAATTGACAATACAAGAAAACGTTGTGGCAATAATAAGAATAGGAACAAACTGCCACGAATCATAATAAGACTTTGCAACAAGTATTTTTGTAATAAACTGACAAAGCAAAATAAGGACAGACGCAACGGCAAAAATTCCGCCTGAATAAACACGGAACACCTTGGTAAAGAACTGCCTGCCGCCCTCTTGGTCATATTCGTCAACCGCACTAAGTTGCCAAGCGTCAATAAAAATTTGAGAGAAAAGAATTACAAAATTAGGTATCTTAGATGCGGCGGTATAAAGTCCGTTTGCAGATGATGAAATAAAATAAGTTACCATATATCTGTCAGATACGTTAATAATCCACCACAAAATTATTGTAGGAATAAGCGGAACACAATATTTGAGCATTTGCGATGTGATGCTGTTATCTTTAAGCTTATTGAAATTTATATATCTGTATAATTTGGCAGTTACGAAATAGAACACAACTGAGCAAGCGTCGGAAGCAATAATTGCAACAATATATCCCGTCACACCCCATTTAAAAGGGCCGAGGAAAAGAATAGTAAACGCAAGCGTTGTTGCCGTGGCAAGTATGCCGTCAATCGCATAAAGTTTAACGTGCCCGCTGCCCCTGACAAACTGCTGGCAGAGCTGCCTAAAGCTTGAAACGAGAACGAACGACACAATCAAAATTATATAATCCCCAAGGTGGAAATCATTAATTGTAAGCTTACTTAAAGGATAGGTAAAAATAAGGAAAACCGAAAAACCTGCAAGAGTTGTCCTAACTCCAACCTTGAAAACATCCGATTTGTCAACCGCCTTGTCAAGAGCAAAACGCAATGCCGCACTGTTGACCTGAAGTGTAACAACAGGAATAAGCACGTTAACTGTTTGCTGAACCAAGTCTGCAGAGCCGTAATCGCCCGTACCCATCATTCTTGTTACAAACGGCATTAACAAAAACGAAAGTATCTTTGACGAAAAAGTACCTATCGCAAATATTAAAGTGTTTGATGCTAATTTTTTGTATTTATCCATAAAATTTCCTCAAATAAATTAATAAGTCAGTTTCTTGCCGTTAAAACTTAAAGTATTATCACTTGATGACGATGTATAAATGCAACTCGTTTTGCAAGCAAATTCTCCGCCCTCACTCTTAGTACCGATTAAAAATACATATTGATATCCGTAACCTACAGCAAGTGTGCCGGTACCGTCACAATCAGATACCGAAAGCATTGTTTTAGTAGCTTTTGAATTCATATTAAGCTCTCTTGCCTTATACTTTGAGCCGTCAAGCTCGCCGAAATAAAGCCTGTTTGAATAAACAACAGGATAATCTGTAACAGAGCAATTATCTACCAATGTCACAACATTATCCGAGCCGAATTTCTGCCTGCAAAGAGAATACGTTGAATCATCATTTTTCTTGTAATAATACATAAATCCGCATTCAAAGGATAAGTTAACTATTTCATTATTCTTTGTATCATCACGAAAATTAAGAACATCGTTTGAATCATTCAAATTAACAGTTATATATTCATCGTAATTTGCCACACTGTCATGAGTAACAAAAAACACTCTTGAAAGTGAAATTCCGGCAAAAGATACGGTTTTATCGGCAGGTGCGGTATAGAGAACGGTTTTATTATTATCACTTAAATTGATAAAGCCGACTGCATTGTCAGTGCCGACAAAATAAATTTTATCATTATAAAGATAAGCAAAGGCTATGTTATCACTTATATTGACTCCGTCGCCGCCTGAAACCGAAAACTTCTTAAGCGTTGAGGTATTAACGTCAACGGCATAAAGATAGTCGCCTAAAACATTAAGATATTTAAAATTATAATTACCGCTGATAATTTTAGCGTTTTTCTCCTCATTAGGCTCAAAACGGAAAATACCTTTGCCCTCAATGCTGTAGTAAATATATGCTGAACTGTAAGTTACTGCGCCGTTTGATTTATTGAGCAAATTTCCCACCTGATTACCCTGAAGCGAGGTGTCAAATGCAAAAACGCTGAAATCATCGTAATCGTAATCAGCTTTTTTTATGTCACGTGCTTTGGTTGTGGTTTCCTTTTGAGTGGTTGGCTGAGTTGTAGATGTTGTTGTTGTTGTTTTGTTAAACAATTTGGAATCAATCATTTCAACTGCCTGCTGTGCCTTGCCGCTCGGAAGATAAGAAGCAATGTCAAAATCAGGATTAACAAGCTTAACAGTCACAATAAAAACAGCCAACAATATTATTATTGCCGCAATAATGAGTAATATCTTTTTTCTCACTCTTTTGCGCTTACGTGCACGCTGGCGCTTTTTGCGCATTTTTTGTCTTTCTTCCTCTGTTATCATCTGATTTGTCCGTCTCCGTAAACTAAATATTTAGTAGTTGTAAGTTCTCTAAGCCCCATAGGTCCTCTTGCATGAAGTTTTTGCGTAGAAATACCGATTTCTGCTCCCAATCCAAATTCGCCGCCGTCGGTAAATCTTGTGGAAGCATTATGATATACGGAGGAGGAGTCAATAAGCATCATAAACTTATCTGCATTCTCCTTATTTTCCGTAATTATAGCCTCAGAATGACCCGTTGAATATTTATTGATATGCGCTATCGCCTCATCAAGGCTTGATACGGTTTTAACGCTGATAATATAATCAAGATATTCAGTACCGAAATCCTCCTCGCTTGCCGCCTCAATACCGGGGCAAGCCTCTCTCGCCTTTTCGTCGCCACGAATGGTAACATTTTTTTCATCAAGCCTTGCCTTAATTGCCGGCAAAGCCTTTTTAATAATATTTTCGTGAATAACAAGGCTTTCGCACGCATTGCAAACACCTATACGCTGTGTTTTTGCATTAAAAATAATGTTTGCCGCCATATTGATATCTGCACTTTCGTCAACATAAATATGGCAATTACCTGAGCCTGTTTCAATAACGGGAACACTCGCATTTTCAACAACAGCCTGAATAAGCCTTTTGCTTCCTCTCGGAATAAGGCAATCAAGTGTGCCCTTCATTCTCATAAGCTCAGTTGACGATTCCCTTGAGGTATCATGAACAAGTTGAATAACATTTTCATCAAGCCCTACACTTTTAACTGCTTCACGCATAATATCGGATATGGCAATATTTGAATGAATAGCCTCTTTACCGCCACGAAGAATAACTGCATTTCCGCTTTTCAAGCAAAGAGCAGCAGCGTCGGCGGTAACATTAGGCCTTGCCTCGTAAATAATGCCGATAACACCCATAGGACAGCTTACCTTTTTAATCACAAGACCGTTGGGTCTTTCAACAGTTTCAAGCACTCTGCCGCAAGGGTCATCAAGTGCCATAACCTGCCTGCAACCGTCTGCCATACCCTTAATCCTGTCAAGATTAAGCATAAGGCGGTCAAGCATACCGCCGTCAAGAATACCTAACTGCGAATCATAGTCAATTTTATTAGCGTCAATAATTTTTTGCGCATTTTGGATAAGCGCGTTTGCAATAGCACCAAGTGCTTTATTTTTAAGCTCTGTTGAAGCACCGACTAAATCAGCCGAAGCCGTTTTTGCATTAATTCCCAATTGTTCAAGCATTCTCATCACCCTTTGCCTTGAAATATGTGCCTATGCTTTCGCCTGAAAGCACCTTGTATAAATCGGTCGGCTTTTCACCGTTCATAATAATGACCGGAATTCCCTCACTCGTTGCAATCTCTGCGGCTTTAATCTTAGTTTGGAAACCGCCCGTACCCTTTTCGCTTGCGCCGCCGGCGATTGAATAAATGTCATCATTAATCTCGTCAACAATATTTATCAATTTCGCATTTTCGTTTTCATTAGGGTTTGAATCGTAAAGACCGTGAGTATCGGTAAGCATAATTAGCAAATCTGCATTTATAAGAGTAGCAACCATTGCACTTAAACAATCATTATCGCCGTTTAAAAGCTCTTCAATATAAACCGAGTCGTTTTCGTTGATAATCGGCAATGCGCCGTAATCAAGAAGTTGATTAAATGTATCAACCAAATGCTCCTTTTCCTCATGATTTTGAAGGGTATCGGCAGAGAAAAGAAGCTGACTTACCGTAACCGTATATTCCGAGAAAAGCTTATCATAAAGAAACATAAGCTCACACTGCCCCACTGCCGCAGAAGCCTGCAAGCCCTGAACGGTTTTCGGTTTTTCGCTCAGTCCAAGCTTTGACCAGCCGACTGCAATAGCGCCGCTTGAAACAAGAACTATCTCGTGCCCCTCGTTTTTTAAATCAGAAAGCACCGACGCAAGTTTTGCAAGCCTTGCAATATTTGTTTTGCCGGTTTTATGAGTTAAGGTTGATGTGCCCACCTTAACAACTATTCTCTTTTTTCCTTCTGCCTTTGCCATAATTCTACTACTCCATATTAATTACAATTAATTGTCATTATAGCACAAATAATATAACAATAAAACATTTTTTTGAATGTTTTTGAAAAATAAGGCAAAAATATAAAACGGAGGTAATTGAAATGACAAAAAGAGGTTATATAAGACTGTTTTCATACGCCATTGCTTTTGCGCTGTTACTTTCAAGCAGGGCAATAATCAATATGACAACAGCAAATTCATACAAAGCGCAGCTTGAATTAAATTATCAGCAAAGCCTTAATGAACTTTCGGAAAATCTCGACTCGATAGAAACAAATTTAACTAAATCAATTTATTCAAATTCCGACAAAATGCTTATGGATATAAGCAAGGATTTATATGCCGAATGTTCGCAGGCGAAAGATGCGCTTTCAAGGCTTCCGATTGAGCAAATGAATTTAGGCTCAACATACAAATTCATAACCCAATCAAGCGACTATGCATCATATATCGCAAACAAAATCGCTTCAAGCCAAACAATAAGCACCGAAGAGCACCAAAATCTTAACAAACTTTTAAATTATGCGCAAAAGTTAAACGAATCCGTCAGCAATATGGCAACAATAGCAAATAACGGCGCAGACATTGACACAGACGATTTAAAGGCAAAAAACGTCAACGTATCTTCCCTTTCAAACAGCTTTTCGGCAACGTCAAAAGTTTTCAAGGACTACCCGACTCTCCTTTATGACGGTCCGTTTGCCGACGCAGTTTTAAACCGTAAATCTCAGCTTTTAAAAAACGCCGAGCACATAAGCCGTGAAAACGCAAGAGAAATTGCGGCAAGGGCACTCGGCTGTAACATCAGCGAAGCAATCTATTCGGGCGAAGATGCAGGCAATATGCCGTGCTACACCTTCACCTACTCTCAAAAAACGGCAGGAATAACAAAAAGCGGAGGCTATGTTTCCTATGTGCTTTACGGCGGCAAAATCACCCGTTTTTCAATCGACAAGGACAATGCAATAAATCTTGCCCAAAGCTATCTTAAAAATATCGGCTACAAAAATATGGCAAACACATATTATGCAATTAACAACAATGTTTGCGTAATAAATTTTGCTTATAAAAAAGATGACGTCACTTATTATTCCGATTTAATCAAGGTAGGAGTTTCAATGGATAACGGTAAAATCGTATCGCTTGAAGCACAAGGATATTTAACAAACCACATAAAGAGAAAAGCCTTTAACTGCAAACTTACAAAAGAGCAAGCGCAAAGCAAATTATCAAAAAATCTTAAAATTATAAGCAGCAAAAGATGCGTCATCCCAAAGGAAAGCGGAAACGAAGTAAATTGCTACGAGTTTAGATGCAAAAGCAACGACACAAAAGAAGAAGTTTTAATTTATATCAATGCCGACAAGGGATATGAGGAAAATATTATGCTTCTTCTTTATTCCGACGGCGGAACGCTGACAAAATAATTGAATAAACAAAACAAAAGCGACAATAATAAAAGCGAAAGGAAGTTTTCATTATGAACAGTAAAATATTAATCATAGCAATAGCAATTGCCGTTATTGCAACAGTATTTATGGGATGTGCAAATGACAAAAACGATATAACAACAACCACTCTCCCTTCAAGCCAAACCACCGTAAGCGATACAAATACAACAGCTAAAGCAGAAAGCGAAGCAAGCAGTGCAGTTAGCAAGGCGGGAGAAAAGGCTGACAAGGTCGGCGACGACATCGGCAAGGGCGCAAATGACGTTGCCGACGGTGTAGGCGGCGCAGTTGACAAAGCAGGCGACGCCGTATCAGACGCATTAGATTAACATTAAAAGAAAATATGTGTTTGAGTAGCGGGCGACCAGTGGTCGCCCCTACGATTTCCCTCCCCCAAATACAAAAATCCCAAGATTTTTTGTCTTGGGATTTTTTTATATGATTTTTGCAAAACCTATTGAACCGACTACCGTAAGTATACCTGATACTGCGATTGAAAGACTGCTCATAGCGCCCTCAATCTCGCCTAGTTCCATAGCCTTAGCCGTTCCTATTGCGTGAGAAGCAGTGCCTATTGCAATACCCTTTGCGATTGGATGATTGATTTTAAACAGCTTACAAATTCCTTCTGCTAAAATATTGCCGAGAACTCCGGTTAAAATAATGACCGCAACAGTAATTGTAACATATCCTCCAAGTTCTTCACTGACTCCTATTCCTATAGCGGTAGTGATAGATTTAGGAAGCATCGTTACATATTCTTTGTGCGAAAGTTTAAAAATAAATGCCAAAATCATAATTGTTGTAAGGCTTGTTAAAACGCCTGACAGAATACCGACAAGCACAGCCTTATGATTTTTCTTCAAAAGTTCAATTTGCTGATAAAGCGGAATTGCAAGGCAAACTGTCGCCGGGGTTAAAAGCCAACTCAAATATTTTGCGCCGTCATTATACGTATCATAATCAATATTGCAAGTCAAAAGAAAAACTATTGTAATTACAATAGAAATAAGCAATGGGTTAAAAATGCCGGTTTTAAACTTTTTCTTTAAAAACGAGCCGAGAGCATATGACAAAAGGCTGACGGCAACTCCCAAAAAAGCGGAGCTTTCAAAAAAATTACTCATTTAAAGCGCCCTCGCTTTCTCCTTTTTTATCATTTTTTGCAATAATTTTTTGAGAAACACGACCGCTGACAGCCATAACTGCGATTAGAGAAACAACTGTTATGGCAAGCACAGGAACTACAAGCGGTTTTAAAACTCCCCAACTTTTCATAAGACCTACACCTGCAGGAATAAACATAAGCGGCATAATTTCAATAAGAAACATTCCCGTATCTTTAACATCGTCAAGCTTAACGACCTTTGTGCAAAGGCAAACAAATAAAATCACCATTCCGTAAATGCTTGCCGGAACAGGAGCGGGAATCAGATAATTAAGCCCTTCGCCTATAAACGAAATCAAGAGAATGATTAAAAATTGCTTTACATACTTCAATATTTTTCACCAGACCAAAATAAAATTACGGTTTATTAGTATATCACTCTAAAACCAACTGTCAATCGGCGGATTTACAGATTTTTTTAGAAATTTTATAAAAAATTTGTCTATATTTGATTTTTTTCGAATATTAGTATATTATCTAATTATAGAATTTCCTAAAGAGGTGTAAAATATGAGCCTTTATGACAAAGCAAAGCAAACGGCTGATTTTATTAAATCAAAAATCAATAATATTCCCAAAACAGCAATAGTTCTCGGAAGCGGACTCGGACCTTTTGCAAAAGAGATTGAAGAAGAGGTTGAGTTTGACTATAAAGATATCCCTAATTTTCCTGTATCTACCGTACCCGGTCACGCAGGAAAGCTGATTTTCGGCAAAATCGCAGGCAAAAGCATAGTCGCAATGCAGGGCAGATTTCATCTTTATGAGGGCTACAGCGCAGAGGAAGTTACGCTTCCCGTTCGTGTATTTCAGCTTTTGGGAATTGAAAATTATATAGTAACCAATGCTGCCGGCGCAGTAAACCTTGACTATAAGCCGGGCGATTTAATGATTATAAAAGACCATATAGGTTTGTTTTGCGAAAGTGTATTGTTTGGCAAAAATGATGACAGGCTCGGCACTCGTTTTCCGTCAATGAGCGAAGCTTACAGCAAAGAACTTATTAAAAAAGCAGAAAAGGCGGCTGAAAAATGCAGTCTTAATATTCGCAAGGGTGTATATTGCTACTGCAAAGGTCCTATGTTTGAGACACCGGCGGAAATAAGATTTTTAAGAGTAGCAGGAGCAGACGCAGTAGGAATGTCAACCGTTCCCGAGGTTGTTGCCGCAGTGCACGCCGGAATGAACGTTTTGGGCGTTTCGTGTATGACGAATATGGCAGCAGGCATACTCGACCAACCTCTCACCCATATTGAAGTTATGGAAACAGGCAAAAAGGTTGAAAAGGAATTTTCCGCTTTTATGAAAGAAATTATAAAAGAAATATAATCCAAACAAAAAATCCCGTGCTCAATCGAACACGGGATTTTCTATACTGCTTATTATAATTCAGCGATTACTTCTACCTCACATAAAACGCCCTTCGGTAAATCCTTGACTGCTACGCAGGAACGAGCCGGCTTTGAAGTAAAGTATGTGCCGTAAATCTCATTAAACTTTGCAAAATCATTGATATCTGCAAGGAAACAAACTGTTTTAACTACCTTATCCATAGTAGTTCCTGCCGCCTCAACAACAGCAGTAAGGTTTTTGCAAACCTGATGTGTTTGTTCCTCAATAGTTTTAGCCTCAACTGTATTAGTTTCAGGATTTATTGCAATTTGACCCGAAGTGAAAAGCAAGCCGTTTGCCTTTACTGCCTGTGAATAAGGACCGATTGCACCCGGCGCATTTTTAGTTGATACATATTCCATTGTAAAACCCTCCTATAATCAGTCGCAAACTTCAAAGCCTGCGTCTTTAAGTGCATTTTTAATTTGAACAATATGCTGATAATTTCTTGTTTCAATACCGAGTTTAAGATAGCAATCGGTAATATTCATATCAAGGTCCGTGCTGTCATAATTAACAGATACAACGTTAGCCCCGTTATCTGCAACAATCTTGCTGACGCCGAGAAGCTGACCCGGCTTATCGGAAAGAGCAATAGTGATAGACGCACTTCTGCCGCCCATTTTAAGTCCTCTTTCAATAACTCTTGAAAGAATTGTAACATCAATATTACCGCCCGATACAAGACAGCAGACCTTTTTGCCCTCAATATCCGGAATTTTGCCGTTCATAACTGCTGCAACAGGAACTGCGCCTGCGCCCTCTGAAACAAGCTTTTGCTGTTCCATAAGAGTAAGAATTGCAAGAGCAATTTCATCATCGCTTACTGTATAAATACCGTCAACATACTTCTTAATAAGCTCAAAAGTATTAGTACCGGGAGTTTTAACTGCGATACCATCTGCAATAGTTTGCACATTTTTAAGTGTTTCAATTTTTCCGTCGGCAACGCTGTTCTTCATAGAAGGAGCACCTGCTGCCTGAACGCCGTAAACCTTGCAATTAGGGTTAATCTGCTTAATTGTGTATGCAACACCGGCAATAAGTCCGCCGCCGCCGATTGGAACAACTACAACGTCAACATCCGGAAGCTGTTCAAGAATTTCAAGACCGATTGTACCCTGACCTGCAATAACATCAGGGTCATTGAACGGGTGAATAAATGTATATCCCTTTTCTTTTTGAAGTTCGATTGCCTTATTGTAGGCATCGTCATAAACGCCTTTTACAAGGCAAACATCGGCACCGTAGCGCTTTGTAGCCTCAACCTTACTGATAGGTGCGCCGTCAGGTAAGCAAATAAGTGACTTGATTCCGTTTTTGGTAGCCGCAAGAGCAACACCCTGAGCGTGGTTACCTGCCGAGCATGCGATAACACCTTTTTTCTTTTCCTCGTCTGAAAGTTGGCTTATTTTAAAATATGAGCCTCTTACCTTGAACGAGCCTGTAACCTGCAAATTTTCCGTTTTTAAATAAACATCGCATTGAGAACTGATGTTTTTGGCACGAATCATATCTGTCTGCCTTACGACCTCAGATAAAACTCTTTTAGCCTTGTATACTCTGTCTAATGTAAGCATCTTTTTTTCCTCTTAGTAAACTATAAAATAATGTTCACTCGCCATTTTACTCTTATAATATTGATTTGTCAATCGCACATATAAAATTAGTTTTTGATTAATTAAATAAATTTGTTGACTTTATACCCTCAATAATATAAAATTAAGTATAGTTTATATGAAATCTGTTTTGGCAGAAAGGTTGAAGAATATGAAAGTTTTTAAAAAAATATTTGCTATTGCATTATGCGGCATACTTATTGCAAGTGCATTTGCAGGCTGTTCAAAAAGCGGCGAAGCTGACAAAATAACGGATAAAACAATGCTTATTGCCTATACCGACGAGGTTGAGCCTTTCCTTTACAAAGATAAGAACGGCAAGCTCGCAGGCTTTGATATTGATTTGTTTAAGAAAATCTATGATAACGTTAAAAACGATACAAAAAATTACGAATTCGTAAAAGTTGACAAGGATTACAAGGTTGGCGACGATGTTGCTTATACAAACAAAGACGGCGATGAATTTATTGCTTACACTATGATTGGCGCTGTTCAAAAAAATGTCGGCTCAGTAAACGAGGATTTCAGTTTCACTAACGATATAATCACAAACAGGATTATTACCGTTACCAAATCAGGCAACAACATTTCCGACTACAACGACCTTTCAGGCAAAAAGCTTGCGGTAGTTACCGACATTGCAAAAGCTGCACTTGATAAAAACAGCACAATTAAAAACAACAACAAAAATACTCTTTACCCTACAATTGAGGATGCGCTTTCCGCTCTTGACAACGGCAGTGTTGACGCAGTAATTACAGACGAATTTAACTTCTCACCGCTTGAAAATGCAGAAAAATATCAAGTATTAAACGGCGAACTTGATAAAATATCATATGCGTTTATGTTTAAAAAAGGCGATTGGGTTGTTGAAAATTGGAACGAAGCAATTTATGAACTTAAAAGTCCGGATTACAACGACAAGGACGAATTTACCCCTATGGTTGAAAAATATTTCGGATACAACGCTTCAAGTTTTGACTATGTACCGTCAAAGACTAAATAAATCAAAAATTAAAAAAAACGGCTGACTGTCAGCCATTAAGAAGTTATTAAAAATAACCGCTGACCTTTTTGAAAGGTTTGGCGGTTATTTTTATGACATAAAAAAATCCCCCAACTGCGTTGGAGGAGTCATACAAAATATCAGAGCTTTGCCGCATTTGCAAGTGCTTCCTTTTCTGCCTTGCGCTGAGCTCTTTTTTTCTTTGCCTTGTAGCCCATTAATTTATCAAGATGCTCATCAGGTGTTGTGCACGTTCCGAGTGTAACTGTAGATGAACCGTAAATTCCGTGGAAATCAGAACCGCCCGTCATAAGAAGCTTATGCTTTTTGCAAATACTGCCAAGCATTTCAATATCCGCATCTGTAGCAGACGGGTGCCAAACCTCAATTCCGTCAAGCCCCATTTCAATATAATCGTCAATCTCGTCAAAATTATCAAGAAAAGCGGGGTGAGCAAGAACGGCAATGCCGCCTGCGCCGTGAATTTCATCAATAACCTCTTTGACGTCCGGATATTTGGTAGGAGCCAAAAGATTTGTTTCGCTGTCAGGTGAAAAAAGCGCATTATAAAGGTCACCGAATATTTGATTTGTATATCCGGCATCCATAAGTGCATGCATAATATGTTGCTTATAAAGGTTTGTCGAGCCTGAAGCGTGGCTGATAATAAATTCGGTTGAAATCGGAAATCTTGCCGCAACCTTAAGCATCATTATCTGACCTGCTCTTTTACGTGCAACCGAAGTACGCTTGCAAAGCCCCTCAAGCCTGTCCGGAGTATCGGCAAGATAACAAAGAATATGAACCTTTTTGCCTGCATTATTATCAAATGAGGAAAGTTCCACTCCCGGAATAACGTTTACGCCGTAGCGCTTACCGATAACCTGCCCCCTAACTGTACCTGCAAGACAATCGTGGTCTGTTATGGCAATAGTTTCGATACCGCTCTTTTGAGCTATAACAATAAGGTCTTCTATACCAACAGATCCGTCGCTGAGTTTTGTATGACAATGTAAATCTGCTGCCATAACAATCTCCTTTCGATTTAATAGACATATAAACTGCCTATAGTATAATTTTTAGGTAATAACTGTAGATTAATCATCTTCACTGTAACCATATATATTACAGCGGGTAAAACAGCAGTTTGTCCCTCAACATATAGGATAACACAGTTTTTTTCTTTTTTCAAGTTTATTTTAGACAATTATTACTTTTTTTAACAACTATTTGTAAAAAGAAAAACATTTAAGTCATTAAATGCTTTTCAGTTGCCTTGCAAGGCGGCTGATTGGCAAACCGACAACATTGAAATAATCGCCGTCGATTTTTTCAACAAAAAGTGACCCTTTGCCTTGAATACCGTAAGCGCCTGCCTTATCAAACGGTTCGCCGCTTGAAATATAATCCTCAATTTCCCTGTCATCAAGTTCAAAAAATTTAACCTTGGTTTGAACGCCGAATGTCACTTCTTTATCATTTTTTATAACGGTGACTCCCGTAAATACACTATGCTCTTTACCGCTCAAATTTTTAAGCATTAAAAAAGCTTCCTTTTCATTCTTCGGCTTGCCTAAAATTTTGCCGTCAATTGCAACAACCGTATCCGCACCGATAACGATTTTTCCGCTTTTTCTAAATGGCTGAGCCTTGATTTTAGACAAATATTCGACTGCTTTATCAGGTTCAATTCCGCTTGGAAGCGTTTCGTCAACCTCTGCGCTGTCAACTGTAAAATCATCTGTTATAAGTGACAAAAGTTCTTTTCTTCTCGGTGATTTTGACGCTAAAATAATCATTATAAAGTACCTCTTTGATAAAGCCCTCTCGTATATTTAAAATCAGGCTTTTCTCTGTTTTCATAAAGAGCAATAACTTTTTCAACCTGCTTTTTGCTTTCAATTGAAAAATAGAAATGAATGAAATCGGTTTTGACTTCATCAAACCTGTCAAGCATATAAAGCGGATGGCAATTAAGCAATTCAACGCAAGGAAAATCACTGCACATAACAGGAAATTCCATACCCTTTCTGTCCGTCAGCCTACCGTGCTTATCACATTCAAAACAGCCTATATCATTTTTAACAGGGCAATTGCGATTAAGCATAAGCGGCAAATAGCCGTATACAATCATACCCTTGCCACGTGCATTAATATTATTAATTTGCGATTGCATAAGCTCAAAGGACAAAATCGGGTGGTCGATTTGGTTTGCGCTAAGAGAGTTAAAAACATTAAGACCAAAGTCGCCGTAAACCTCAAAACCCATATCTTTGCAAAGGGTATATGAACCTATGTTGCCGCAAAGCGCCTTATTGACTCCGGCTTTTTTCAACTTTTCAAGCCTTATTTTAAGTTCTCGTTCAATTCCAAAAAGCCCTCTCGGCAAAACAACTCCTGCCCTGTTATCAACAAAATCCTCAAGCGAGGAATTAACAGGTATAAACACACGCTCAAACGGGTGATTGTCAGGTATTTGACTTGCATTTGAAAAAGATGCCGTGGCATAAGGCTTATCAGGCTGATTATATTTTGGAAGAAAAACATTAAACGGCTTATATTGCAGTTCGATTTTTTCCTGCTCATCAAGCTTTGAAACGGCATTTCTTCGCATTTCATTAATCTTTGAAGCGGGCAAAATAAGACCGTCATCAAGATTGATTTCAATATTTTTTGAAAAATATTGCGTACCTCCGAATTTTGAAAGCCTTTCTTTTAAGCTTTCCTCGCTCATAGGCTTATTAATTGCTTTTTCAGGCACATCGCCTATAACGGTAACCTCTTTTTTGTCACTTTTGGCAATCAACACCGCTTTTTCATTATCACGGCAGGTAAAGGATATATCAAGCGGGATTAACGGCGTTTCCTTTTCATAATTTCTTGCTATTTCCTTTAAAACATTATTTGCTGCAACAACATCTTCCTTTTGCCTTGTTCCAAACATATTTTTGCCGAGTTTGGAATTGAGATATCCGTTTGTAAAACCACTGCGTGAAAAAACACTTCTAAGCATAAATTCATCACTTGATGAGTATTCGCCGTCAATCGCCTTTTTAACTGCGCTGACAGCCGCCGAAACATACTCCGGTCTTTTCATTCTGCCCTCAATTTTAAGGCTTGTTATTCCGTCAAGCTTGTCAAGTTCGCCGATTAGGCTTAAATCCTTAAGAGATAAAGCGTGTGTAGCATTTCCACCGGCGGTAAACGGCAAGCGGCACGGCTGAGCGCAAAGCCCCCTGTTTCCGCTTCTTGAGCCGATAACGCTTGAAAGATAGCATTGACCCGAAACAGACATACAAAGTGCACCGTGAACAAAAAGTTCAAGTTCCAAATCTGTGCTTTCCCTTATTTCTTTAATTTCCTCAAGGCTCATTTCTCTCGGCAAAACAATACGTGAAAAGCCCATTTCCTTTGCCGCTTTTGCTCCGCTCGGGGTCATAATACTCATTTGTGTTGAGCCGTGAAGCCTTGCGTTTTGAAAATGCTCTCTAATCATTTTTGCGACACCGATATCCTGAACAATAAATGCATCAACACCGCATAAAAGCGCATCTCTAACCGTGTTATACGCATTTTCCATCTCGTCGTCACGTACAAGAATATTAAGTGTTAAGTAAACCTTGACACCGTGGCTGTGGCAATATTCAACCGCTCTTTTAAGCTCTTCATTATCAAAATTGCCGGCATTGCGCCTGGCGTTAAAGGATTTACCACCAAGATAAATCGCATTAGCACCGCTGCGCACACCGGCAATAAGCGACTCCATGCTACCGGCAGGAGCCAAAACTTCAAAATTCATAATTTTCTCTCAATAAAAATAGATTTATTTTGCGGCAAGCTTATCTCTTAAATCGGAGATTTCACGGTTAAGACGCTCAACCTCACGTCTTGCAACGTCAACCTCCATTCTTGCCCTTGCGCTGTCCTCAAGATAATCTTTAATTTGAGCACGAAGATTATCGGCAGATGCAGTAGCCTTTTTGCTTGCATCGGCATTATCAAGTGCAACAAGAACAGCCGCCTGAGTCATTGAAAGAGAAGGATTTGAATTAATAATAGCTCTCATATTCTCGCTTATTTCGTCAGCAAGAGCCTCGACATATTCCGCCTCATCCTCAGTCACGATTGTATAACTTGCGCCGCCTATTTTTACATGAACTTTATTTTTTGTCATAATCACTCACACCTTCAAAAAATCGACATATTTCTACTCAATAAGTATACCAACAATAAACATAATTGTCAACGTGAATAAATAACAAGTTTGTCAAAATTTAGCAAAAATTTTGAATATTTTTATTGATATAAAAAAGAAAATATATTAAAATAGCATTGTAAGAATACGGAGGCATTAAAATTGGACGAATTTAACGCAAGCAAAATAGGCTCAAATTTAATAGCGGTTTCTAACTTTTATGACCATCGCTCAACCGAAATACAAAAAAAGGCATATCCGAATATGCTCGGTGCAGCAAACGGATATATTATTTCATATCTGTGTGAAAATAAGGATAAGAATATTTTTCAAAGAGATATTGAGCGTGAATTTGATTTAAGCCGTTCTACGGTTTCAACAATTCTTAAGCAGCTTGAAAGCGAAGGATTAATTGAGCGCAAAAGCGTAATTATTGACGCAAGGCTGAAAAAGGTTGTGCCGACCCCTGCGGCTGAAATGATTAACGAGGCGTGTTCTAAGGAAATTACTCACTTTTTCTATGACCTTGCAAGCAATCTTACCGATAACGAGATGAGTACATTCGTCAAGGATCTTTGCAACTCATTCGGTCAATCAGGCGTTGAGACTTGCCGACGAAGTGCTGTTTTTGTGCAACGGCATACTGACGGAACGGGGCAATCCCCGTGAGATACTTTTGAATCCGAAGTCTGAAAAACTCAAATCGTTTTTAAGCAACGTCTGACTTTTTCAAATCGAAAAAGGCGCAAATTATATTGTACCGAAACAAAACCAAAACCGCCCGAAAAGGCGGTTTTTTTGTGAAAAGCATAGTTCGTTTAATATTGACAACATTGAATAAAAACACTATGCTATAAAAGGAGGATACTATGAGTAAAACCAAAGGAATAAAGATTGTTATAGGATTGGTTATCGGGATTTTGGCAACAACAGTCATTATTTGTGCCGCAGTTCCACAAGTGCGACAATCAATCAAAAATATGATAAGCAAAACAGCGAGTGAAAAAACGCCGGAAGAAAAAGAAAACGAGAGAAAAGAAAAAGTACACGATGGTAATCACTATCAAAATCTCACTGACGATGAAAAGAATAAATTTGACAAAAAGTTGAATGACATTGTTAATAGTGACTACTACAAAAATCTTGATGATGTAGAAAAAGATAAACTCCTTGACAAATTCGTCGAGTCTGAAAAGACAATAAAAGAAGTGTCACAAGATCCAAAAGACAAGAAACCGGAAGAAATTGAGAACAAAATTTCTGACAAACAAAACGAACTTGATAATATCCAAAAAGAGATTGAAGACTTGAAGAACTCCGGAGCATCGGAAGAAGAGATTGCCAAAACAGAAGAAAAACGACAACAAGTCGAGAAACAAATCAAGTCGGCAGGCTTTTCGGCTTCTGCCTTAGACCAGTTGTAAAGGCGGGTAATGCGGGCCTTGATTTCC
>ENA-OPCW01000647-OPCW01000647.1-human-gut-metagenome-genome-assembly--contig:-NODE-647-length-18926-cov-4.363203_pt1 | contig 18926 bp, 18 predicted proteins | sample MGYA00241258_ERZ501496 | MGnify/ENA primary metagenome ERZ501496 (study PRJEB25962, sample SAMEA2042660) | human gut metagenome | biome: human gut; feature: human-associated habitat; material: faeces...
GCCCATGCTGGCGCGGATGGTGGTGATATCCCAGGTGCCCAGCATGGCGATAACTTCTTCCAGCGCATTCAGCACAATTTCCTTGTTGATGATGACCTCGGTGTGGTCGGCGTGCAGGTAATCCGCCACCTGCTTGGCGTACTTCAGGTCAATGGCGTCCTCGCTCATGCCAATGGCAAAGGTGCGGATGGGTTTGCCCAGCTTTTTGGCGGCAATGGCACACACCAGGCTGGAATCCAGGCCGCCGGAAAGCAGGAAGCCCACCGGAGTGTCGGCGTCCAACCGCTTATCCACACCGGCGATCAGCTTGTTGCGGATGTTGCGGCAGACGGTCTCCAAGTCATCGGGGGAGTACTGCGTGACGGTGGTGAGATCCGCATAGCGGACAAATTTTCCGTCCGCGTAATAGTGTCCCGGCGGGAACGGCATGATCTTTCCGCAGAGCCCCACCAGGTTTTTGGGCTCGCTGGCAAAGACGATGGCGCCGGCGGCGTCATAGCCGTAGTAGAGCGGGCGGATGCCGATGGGGTCGCGGGCGGCGATATAGCTTTCCGTGTCTCCATCGTACAGGATCAGCGCAAATTCCGCGTCCAGCATCCGAAACATCTCCACACCGTACTCCTTATACAGCGGGAGCAGGATCTCGCAATCGGAGCCGCTCTCGAAGGTGCAGCCCTTCGCCTGCAGCGCCGCCCTGATCCGTTCGAATCCGTAGATCTCGCCGTTGCAGACCACATAGCTGCCGTCCAGTGCAAAGGGCTGCATGCCGGACGCCTCCAGACCCATGATGGACAGCCGGTGGAAGCCCAGCAGCCCGTGACCGGTGTCAACGATCCGGCTGTCGTCGGGGCCGCGGGACAGCGTCTTGTCAAAGCCCGCCTTAAAAAGAGAAAAATCGGCATCGCCTGAACAGTAACCCATAATAGAACACATGATAAAAACCTCCGTAAAAGTTATCAGCATCCTACAGGGCAAGTGCTGTTCTCGCGGTGCCACCTGTATTTGTTCTCATTTCCAAGCTTCCGATAAAGCTCTGCCGCATAACGGGCGGCGTTCCGGCGCACCTACTGGGATCGCTCCTTTCGGATCGCAGCTCGAAAAGTGTTATTCACGCAGGCTCTGCCGTGCGGTTCCCAGCCTCCCGCACTCTCTGGGGGTGAGCCCCTGTGCTACTTCTCTTTTCTCAAACGCTTTTATACCGTATTGACTTTGCGTATGTCTCCTGAAGAAAAACGAAAAAGAGGCAATAACGCCGCAAAGGACTAAACCTTTGAGACGCCATTGCCTCTTGATGGTGGAAAATATACACCCGGAAAAGCCAAAAGTCAACGGTAAAAAAGCCGGAAAAGGGAACTTTTACAGATCGGCGCAGCGCGGCGCGGCAAAAGCCGCTCTTTTTCGGCAAAATGACCGGTGTGCGCCGGTGAACGGAGGGAACCGAAGGTCACTCCGTGGAGTGGTGCTCCTTGCCGAAGTGCAGCTCGCGCATGCCCTCCACCTCGTCACAGATGGCCTTCAGGTTGCAGGAGCCGCAGTCGGTGGGCATGCCCTCCAGAATTTTCGTCAGGCTCATGGTGATGTCCTTGACGGTTTTGGCGCTTTTTGCCAGCCCGTCGTAATTCGCGTCGGGCGCGGTGATGAACAGCAGCTTCACCGCCAGAATGTGGGGGTTGCGCTTGTACTGGCGGATGAAGTCAGCGCCGATGCGCCGGAAGCTCATGCCGCTTTTCAGCGCGTCGCGGCTGATGCGAACCTGCTCCCGACTGGATTCGGAGCTGGTGCGGATCATGTAGCCCCTGGGGAACACATGGTACTTGACGAAATCCATGTCCTGAATGGCGCGGAACGCCTGCTCGGTGTCCTCCTCGTCGTCGGACTCGATGTCGCCCACCCGCAGGAGGGCGATGCGGGCGTAGCTGCTGTCACCCTTCAGCTGGCTCAGGTCGGAGCCGTAGACCAGTATCTCGTCCTGGGGCACCAGCTCCGGGGAGGTGGTGACACAGGTGAAATTCACGGCGCTCTTGCCGCTGCCGCCCAGCTCGAAGGCGGCGTCCCGCAGCATGACCAGCTCGAAAGCGCCGGTGTCCTCCCAGGCGTCGGCTGGGTCGTAGGGGTATTTCTGGGGTGTGGAGGAGCCGACCAGCTCCTCCACACCGCGGATGATGGGATTATAGAGTTCCATTAGAATTTGATGTCCACTTTCTTGCGGTCAAAGATCCTGTTGACCTGCACGTATGCCCAACCCAGCAGCTTCTGATCCAGATTCCAGAAGTACACGACGAACAGCGCGCCCACCGCCACCGCCAGAATACGGATGAGCTTGAAGATGAATTTGAAAACCTTGCACATAACGTAGCCTCCTTATGTGGTGGAAGTTCAGGCGCGAGCCATGCCCTTCTGCCGCGCGTACTCGGCGGCGCCCAGCGCGCCCATCAGCTGAGGATCGGTCTTCAGGTCGATGACCTTCAGTTTCAGAACGTGCTCGATGGCCTGCTTCAGACCGGCGTTCTTGGCACAGCCGCCGGTGAGGGTAATGGCGTCGGTGGCGCCGGCCTTCTTGCTCATGACGAAGCAGCGCTTGGCCACGGCCATCTGGATGCCGGCGGCGATCTCGTCCATGGGCTTGCCCTCGCCCACCAGCGTGATGACCTCGGACTCGGCGAACACGGTGCACTGGGCGGTGATGGGGATGACGTTCTTGGCCGTCAGGGACAGGTTGGAGAATTCGGGCAGACTCATCTCGAAGGAGCGCGCCATGGCCTCGTAGAAACGGCCGGTGCCGGCGGCGCACTTGTCGTTCATGGCAAAGTTCTTCACGGTGCCGTCGGTGTCGATGGAGATGCCCTTCACGTCCTGACCGCCGATGTCGATGATGGCCTTGACGGTGGGATCGGTGACATGCACGCCCATGGCGTGACAGGAGATCTCGGAGATGTTCTCATCGGCGAAGGGAACCTTGTTGCGGCCATAGCCGGTGCCGATCAGATAGCCCAGCTCCTCGGAGGACTTCAGCCCCACCTTGTTCAGAACCTCCTCCATAGCCAACTTTGCGGAGACTTCGGAATTGATCTTGCTGCGGATGGTGGTGTCGGCGCAGATCTTGCCGTTCTCATCCAGAATGACTGCCTTGGTATAAGTGGAACCCACATCACAGCCGCCGTAGTATTTCATAGTCGTAAACTCCTTTATATATGCAGTAGTTGAGAATATTACATGCAGTTTTCGTCGTCGAAATCGCAGAGGGAGGGGTCGATCGGCTCGGCGCGCATGACCGTGCGCATGTACTCGTTGACCTTGTCGCGCATGGTCTTGCGGGAGACGGTGCGGGGATCCATCAGGTCATGCTCGATCCAGATCATGTGATAGCCGCGCTCGCGGCCCTGCTCGTCCAGGATGCCCTGCACGGTGGCCATGTTCTTGCAGGCCACGTTCTGGTACATGATGATGATGTTGGTGTTCCATGCCTCGCACTGGCGCCACAGCTCGTCCACCACGTTCTGGTAGCCGCCGTTGGTGTGACGGCGCATGACCATACGCTCGTACAGACGCGCCAGATCGCGCAGTGCCTCCTCCTTGTCCTCCGTCTCCAGGGGTTTGGTGAAGTTCAGGGATTCCATCTCCACCAGGATGTTGATGCCCCAGCAGTTGGCCAGCCAGTTGGAGAAGTTGGCGTAGTAGTGGGCGGGGCAGCTCCACACGATGCCGCGGTAGCGCATCTTGCCCACCCACGCCTCGTCGCGGCGCTGGTAGGACTGCATCAGCAGGTCGTTGACCTTGCGGCAGGTCTTCATGACGCGCGGGTCGATACCGCCGTCCATTTCGTAGTTCCACTTGCGGAACAGCTCGTAGCTGGGGCCGATGATCTGGGGATAGGCGGTCTTGTTGACCTCCCACTTTTCCAGCTCGTAGCGCGTCTCCTCGTTGAAGCGCTTCATGGCGGAGAAGTAGGCGTCCCAGCTCCACTTGGCGCCGGTCTGCTCCTCGATGAATTTGATGCACGCCCGGATGTCCTCGGCGCCCATCTGCACCGTCTCCTCGTCCTCATAGCGAACGGGGAAGCACAGGTGGAACACGGGCAGATCGGGGAAGCGGCGGGACATATAGCTGGAGGCCATGGTGGAGCCGTCGCAGGGCATGGAGGAGGAGATGAAGCACTTGCCCATGTGGGGCAGCGCGTCGATGACCAGCGCGCCGCACTCGGAGGACGGCACGGGGCAGCAGTCAGCCGGCAGGCCGAAGGACTCCACCGCGTCGATGTAGGGCACGCAGGTCAGCTGGTCGATCTCGGACACCAGGAACACGGGCATCAGCTGATAGGGGATACCCAGCAGGTCGGGGAAGCCGGCCATGATCTGCCCCATGGTCATCTCGTCGAACAGAACGACCTTCTTGTTCAGCTCGGAACTGTTGCCGTTCTTCTTGTCGCACTTGGCCAGGAACACCAGATTCTCCGCCACATAGCGGAAGATGTCGTAGGTCATCAGGTGGCTCATGCGCAGGGCGTTGCCGCGCTGTCCCATGGTGTTCTTGTCCATGAAGCTCACGCAGCACATGTAGGAGATCATCCAGCGATACCAGAAGGTGGTATTCAGGGCGGGAATGAGATCCTTGGAGAAGGTGCCCAGCAGCATGCCCCATGTTTTCAGCCAGCCGGCGAAGTCGATAAGCGTGCTCTCCACGCCGCGCCACTCGCGACGGACGGTGGCCATGTCGCCCTTGCGGTACAGTGTGCCCAGCTGCTTCTCGCCGTTGAGCAGCAGATCCTTCCGCTGGGCGCCGGTCATGTCGGCCACGGCTCTGGCCTCCCGCGCCACGCGGTTCATGTTGTCAAGGAAGTGATCCTTCTGCTTCTTGCCGAATGCCTTCCAGTCCGTCTCCTTGATGAGCTCCAGCGCGATGGAGCCGACCTCCTTCAGGTTGGCGGCCTGCGCCTTCCAGTCCATCTCCGTTCTGGCGCGGAAGAATGCGGGGTTGGGGAATTTCTTCTTGTCGGCCATCAGTTGGCACCTCCGTTCTGCTTGTGGATCTTCTTGATCTCCAGCGACTCCACGAAGGCCTGCACGCGGGTGCGCAGCTGGCCGGAGTTGCCATTGTTGTACAGGCGGTCGATACTCAGCACGGGCCAGTCGTATTCCTCGTGCATGATGTGGCTCACCAGTGCACGCTCGAAGCCCCAGTAGTCGCAGTATTTCATCTGCTCATAGATGATGCCGTCGGCGTGATACTCCCGCGCCAGACGATCCGCCGTCTCGCGGCGCTGCTGCACCTTCTCGTCGGCGATGTAGCGGGCGCACTCGGAGTGCTTCATGATGTGCAGACAGATCTGGGGCAGGGCATCCTCGTCGTCCTTCAGCTGGATGATCTCCCGGCCGGGGGTGGAACCGAAGCAGTAGCGGTCGGACACCACCAGCGCGCCGCAGCCCTCGATGAGCTTGGTCAGCTGGGGGTCGTCGATCTCGCTGCCCACAATGGCGACACGGGCGCGGAAGGCGGGCTTGGGATCGGGCTTGCGCTTTTTCAGCTCGGTGAGCGTCTCCCGCAGGTAGGGGAGGATCAGGTATTTGGGACAGGTGAAGCTCACCAGATTCAGCACATGGAACTCGTAGCCGGTGATGACCGGGTTTTCCTCCTTGCGCATCTCGCCGATCTCGCTGATGATGGAACAGACCTCGTTGTGCTCCTTTACCGCCTGACGGATGGCCGCGTCGGAGGTGTCCACGCCGTATTTCTCCGTCAGAGGATCCAGCACCCGGCGGCGCATCTGCTTGACGTAGGAATCCAGCGTGTAGTCGGTGATCTTGTAGGGGATGTCGCAGTGGGTGACGAAGAAATTGGGCTTGTCGTTGATCTGCAGGATCTCGAAGTGCTCCATGGCGCGGTTCATCATGGAACAGGCGTCCACGCCGGCCAGCGCGTCAAGGAACTGGTAGCCGCCCTCCATGCCGCGTTCCACCAGAGCGCGGGCGTATTCACAGGTGTAGTTGGACATATAATAGGTAGCGATGTCCAGCGAACCGGTGCGGGGGGCGCGGAGTCGGACGGAGAAGCAGCCGGGCAGATTCAGCAGCGGCTCAGGCATGTGGTAGCAGGTATAGCCGATGGCCAGCTTCCCCTCTGCCTGTGCCTGCTTGACCAGATCGTTGTCGGCATTCTCCAGCAGGCTCTCGAAGTAGATCAGATGCTTCAGGTCTCTCAAGAATTACACCTCTCTCCTATGTGATTCAGATTATAAGATCTCCAGCTTGGTCAGGGCTTCGCGGGCGCCGCGGATGACGGGTGCATCCTCCGGCAGATCAAAAACACTCAGACCCTGGATGTCGTTGGCGGCGTGCTGCGGGTCGCTGCCGATGGTAGCCAGTATCTCTGTGCCGTTGATGTGGATATAGGGTATCAGCGATGGGTCTGTGACCCGGTTGACGATGGCGCCGCAGCGGTCGTACATCACCAGCTCATCGGCCACCCGCTTGATGGTGTCGATGACCTGCGTACCTTTGCGGCTGGGGTCGGTGATGAGCACAAGGTGCGTGACCTTTTCCATCACCCGGCGGTTGATCTGCTCAATGCCCGCCTCGCCGTCGATGACCACATAGTCAAAGTCGCCGGCCAGCAGATTGATGACCTCCTTGAGATAGGCGTTCACCTTGCAGTAGCAGCCCGCCGTCTCCGGACGGCCGATGGCCAGAAACGAGAATTTCTGCTCCTCCACCATGGTGTCGAAGATGCGGTAGCGGGCCTCACTGAGAAGCTCGATGGCCTCCCGGGGCGCGCCGTCCTCCACCGAGGCCACGATGCTCTTGCGGATGTCGTCCAGCGTCTCCTTTACCTCCACGCCCAGCGCGGTGGAAAGCCCCACGGCGGGGTCGGCGTCGATGGCCAGAATGCGCTTGTCGGGATAGGCCTCCGTCAGCAGCCGCACAAAGGCGGCGGAGATGGAGGTCTTGCCCACGCCGCCCTTACCGGCTACGGCGATGATCTTGGGGGTGTGCTCCAACAGCTTTCACGTCCTTTCGGCGGAGCTGCCATCCGGCAGTAGACTCCGCGTGAACAAAATGGCGGTTATGCTACAAAATCGAAACAATTTGTGCGGCATTGTTACCATCGCTTGACAAGGGCAGACACGGTTTTGGCGGGCAGAAATGCGCCCATACTGCGTCAAGCCCCTTGACAATACGGCAAGTATTCTCTGCGGGTCTTTTCTTGTCTGGACACATTTCTGCTCCGGCAAAACTGCTCCGCACCTGCCAGCGATGTATTTTCGAGTGATTTTTGGTTTTTGAGACGCAGGCTTGCTGGCGCAAGCCAAGGCGAAAAGGGCAAAAAGCGCCGAAAAGACGCGCTGGCAGGCGTGTTTGCCCTTGTCAAGCGATGGTAAATTCCTAACATCATACTACCATAAATACCGGCAAAATGCAATGAAAGTTTCTCTGCTTTGCAACAATTTTTGGTACATTTGCAAGCTTCTGCCTGCGGAGCGGCCGACGGGAATTTTTTTGCGGCATCTTTGTGCCATTGCCCCTTTGACGTACCGACGACAGCGTGGTATAATACAGGGTAATATTTCAGCGAATTTACCTCTTGAAAGGAGAGGCTCTATGCGTATAATCGACTTGGAAACCATCAATCAGGCCATGGACAACGAGACGCAGTTCGTTCTGCGGTGCGAGGAGGTATTCCACGACAAGGTGTCCTCTGCGGCGGCGGCCATTCTGTCCGCCGGACGGGATCGCCGCATCGTGGCGCTGACGGGGCCCTCCGGCAGCGGCAAGACCACCACCGCCATGCGGCTGCGGGAATATCTGGAAAATCTGGGTGTGAAGGTGTGCCTGCTGAGCATGGACAACTTCTTCCTGCCGCTGGATCAGCGTCCGCCGGAGGCCACGGACTGGGAGTCCCCCTACTGCGTCAACGTGGAGCAGCTGGTGGGCTGCATCGGCCGCCTGCTGGACGGCGAGGAGGCGGACATCCCGTGGTACGACTTCAAGACCGGCACCACCGGCGGCTATAACAAGATGCAGGGCGACCGGGACTGCGTGGTCATTGCCGAGGGCATCCACATGCTCAACCCGCTGATCTTTGACAAGCTCCGCGGCGCGGCCACCGGCATCTATGTGGCGCCCCGCACCCGTATCCTGACCGACAGGGACAGGGTGGTGCGTCCGGAGCAGCTGCGGGTGGCGCGGCGTCTTATACGGGACTACAACACCCGCGGTCACTCCCTGCGGGAGACGGTGGAGCGTGCCGAGAGCGTCAACGCCGGCGAGGTCAACTACATCCAGCCGTACAAGGGCAACGCGTCCATCCACATCGACTCCTTCCACGACTACGAGGTGTGCATTCTGGCCAAATGTCTGGGCAACATCCCCGATTTCCAGCAGCAGCTGACGCCGGAATACATGAAGGAGCACAAGCTCACCGACCTGATCGATGTGGTGCAGAGCGTTCCGCCGCTGCACACGCCCTATGTTCCGCTGAACTCCATCATCCGCGAGTTCGTGGGCGGCAGCTGCTATCAGTATTAAGAGGAGGTATTCCATTATGAGCAGGATCATTACCATCAGCCGTGAGTTTGGCTCCGGCGGCCGCGAGCTGGGCAAGCGTCTGGCGAATGCACTGGGTATTCCGTGCTACGACCACGAGATCATCGAGATGATCGCCAAGGAGAACGGCTTCAACGAGGACTATGTGGCCAACGTAGCGGAAAAGAGCATCGAGGCCGCCTATCCTCTGACCATCGGCCACCGCTTCGGTATGCAGCCCTTCCAGATCATGGATCAGCCCATCCGCGTGGCGGTGGCGCAGCGGAGGATCGTGGAGAATTTCGCCAAGCAGGGCGACTGCGTCATCATCGGCCGCGCCGCCGATGTGATCCTGAAGGACTACGATCCGCTGAACATCTTTGTCTATGCGGACAAGGACTCCCGGATCGAGCGCTGCCAGCGCCGTGCTCCGGAGGGCGAGCACCTGACGGCCAAAGAGATCGAAAACCGCATGAAGCAGATCGACCGCAACCGTGCCCAGCACCACCAGATGTACAGCGACAACAAGTGGGGCGACAAGGGCTCCTACGACCTGTGCGTCAACACCACCAAGCGCTTTGTGAAGGATCTGGTACCGGCCATCGCCAAGTTCTGCGAGGACTGGTTCAACAGTCACGGTTGATACATACGCAAAGGAGGGCGCAGCCATGAAGGTTCGTCTCAACGACGATCCCGAGATCGTCAGGACTATCCGCGAGGGTCTGAAGCGCACCGGCGGCTACTGCCCGTGCCGGCTGGCACGGACGGAGGAGAACAAGTGCATGTGCAAGGAGTTCAAGGATCAGATCGCCGATCCCAACTTCGAGGGCTACTGCCACTGCCGGCTGTATTACAAGGAGAAATAAAAAATCGGGTCGTTTGACCCGATTTTTTTATTTCTTGAAAAGCTCCCGCACAAGGCCGAGCGCAGTCAGCACCACCCCGCCGATGAGCATGAAGTCCGCCAGATTCCACACCAGTGCGCGCTTTTTCACCCGGCGGTGGGGGAATTGCAGATAATCCGTGACGCTGCCCCGGCGCAGCCGGTCGAACTGGTTGCTCAGGCCGCCCAGCAGCACCAGCAGGATGCCCAGCTGCGCGGAGAACACCCGCTTGCCCAGCTCCGGCAGCAGGCAGACCGCCGCCAGCAGCCACACGCCCATGGGCAGCCAGCGCAGCAGCTTTTCATGCTTTTGCCCCAGCCCCAGGAAGAAGCCGCGGTTTTCCAGATGGGTCAGGCGCAGGTATTTGCTCTCCAGACGGAGCTTCCCCGTGCGGGAGAGGTATTTCAGCACCCGGTCGGCGCCCAGCAGCGCCGCTGCGATGGCGATGGCTATATACACGGCGCTCACCTCCGTCCCCGGCGGACGGTGAAGCCGAACACCAGACCGCACAGCCCGCCCACGATGTGGGTGATCTGGGAGATGCTGTCCTGTTTGAACAGTCCATCCATGATCTCGCCGCCCAGATAGAAGATCACCACCAGGATCAGCGTCACGGGGATCTCGCCCCGGCGGGCGGCGGTGAAGGAGGACAGCACGATCATCATGAACACCACGCCGCTGGCGCCCAGCAGCGCCGAGTGGGGGAAGAAGATGAAGTGTACCAGCCCCGTGACCAGCGCTGTCAGCGCGATCATCCACACCATGGTGCCGCTGCCGTATTTTTCCTCCAGACCGGGGCCCACCAGCAGCAGGAGCAGCATGTTGCCCATGTAGTGCTCATAGCCGGTGTGACCCAGCACATGGCCGAAGAAGCGGACATAGGTCAGCGGATCGGCCAGCGAGGAGCGGTACACGGAGAAGAATTGGGTGGTGGCCGTGCCGCCTGTCCAGTTGCCCAGCAGCAGCGCCAGCAGGCTCAGCAGGGCAAAGGTCAGGATCACCGGCGCGTTGAAGCGGATGACGATCTTTTTCAAGGCAAGTCCCTCTTTTCAAATGCAGTAGAAAAGAGTATACTATACTTCAGGAAAAAAGTAAACCGAGGAGGTCATTCCTGTGAAAAAATGGGTGAAGATATTGCTGATCGTCCTGCTGGCGGTGGTGCTGCTGGCGGCGGCGTATGTGGCCTATGTGTTCATCAGCTACCACCGCATCGGCGACCAGCCGCTGACGCCGGTGCAGACGCCGGACACCGCGCCGTCGCTGTCGGCGGGGAAGGCGTACACGCTGGTGTCGTGGAATATCGGCTTCGGCGCCTACGAGGAGGACTACGGCTTCTTCATGGACGGCGGCACGGAGTCCCGCGCCTGGTCGAAGGAGCGCCTGACGGCCAACATGGACGCCATCGCCGGGTATCTCAAGCAGCAGGACGCGGATTTCTACCTCCTGCAGGAGGTGGACACGGACGCCACCCGCAGCTACCATGTGGACGAGAGGGAGCCGCTGTACGCCGCCCTGTTTGACAAGAGCAGCGTGTTCTGCCAGAACTACGACTCGCCCTACCTGCTGTACCCGCTGACGAAGCCCCACGGCGCGTCTCAGTCCGGGCTGCTGACCTTCGCGCCGGTGAACATCGCGGCGGCGAACCGGGTGGAGCTGCCGGTGGAGGGCGGCTTCATGAAGCTGCTGGATCTGGATCGCTGCTACTCCGTCAGCCGCATCCCGGCGGAGGGCGGCAAAGAGCTGGTGCTGTACGACCTGCACCTGTCGGCCTATACCAGCGACGGCACCATCGCCACCGAGCAGCTGAAGCTGCTGCTGGCGGACATGCAGGCGGAGTACGACGCGGGCAACTGGTGCGTGGCCGGCGGCGACTTCAACAAGGATCTGCTGGGGGATTCCTCCGCCTATTTCGGCGCGGCGGATCAGGAGTATTCCTGGGCGCAGCCTATACCGGACGGTGTGTTCGACGGCTATGACGTGCAGCTCATCGCGCCGCTGGACGAGAGCGACCCCGTACCCAGCTGCCGCAACGCCGACAGTGCCTATCACGCGGGACAGTACGTCCTGACGGTGGACGGATTCATGGTCACGCCCAACGTGACCGTCAGCGACTCCGCCGTGCTGGACACGGGCTTCGTTTACTCCGACCACAACCCGGTGAAAATGACGTTCACGCTGAACTGAGCAAAAAAGAACCGCCTCCCGGCGGTTCTTTTTTGCCTGTAGGGGACGCCGTCCCCTACAGGGCGGGGCATGCGGATCCCGACGGAACTACGTCCTTGCGAAGACGTCCAGCGCGTCCGTCAGGCGCTGCCCTCCGTCATAGCCGATGCACCAGACCTCCTTGCCGTCCTGCAGCACCAGCAGCTGCCCGCCGTAGGGATCCGCGTCCGCGGCATACCACGCGTGCTCCCAGCCGGGTACGGCGATCGTCTCCGCGCCGGCCTCCTGCGCCTGCTCGCGGGCGTAGCCCTCCGCCAGCCATGTCCACGCGACATCGTACACGTCGGCATCATAGTACCAGCTGCTGCGATACTGGCCGATTTCCGGGTCGATCATATACGCGCCGTGCTGCCGCACATAGCGCAGCCGGTACAGCAGCGACGGGGACTCCGACGCCCACGAGTTTTCGTTGTGCGGGCTGCCCGGATGCCGGCTGGGGGCGGGGGAGACGCCGGGGAATACCTCCGACACGGTGGGTACGGACACATCGCTGACCGGGATATCCCTGCTGCGGTCGAGGGTGATCCACAGAACGGCAATGATCACCAGCGCCAGCGCCAGCATGAGATTTGTTGCCCAATGAAGGCGCAGGTTCCGACGCACCGTTGCGGGGCAGTGATAGTCCCGCGTCAGCAGGATGCGCTGCTGCGTCGTCTCCGCGGCGCGTATGGCGGCGACGAGCCGTACCAGCCAGAAGCCGCCCAGCAGCACCCAGCACAGCGCCACCAGCGCGTAGCCGCTCAGCAGAGAGCTGTACAGTCCGCCATCGATGCGCAGCGCTTCATACAGATTCCACCCGCACCAGACAACGGCAAACAGGATACCCGCGCAGCCCCGCCGGATATCCGACCGCAGCCGCCTGTCCAGCACCTGGTGGAGCGTCTCCTCGTCGGTGTTCAGCTCCGGGGCGGCGGGATCGTCACAGCGGTAGATGTCCAGATACGGTGTCAGGTCGCAGACGTATTCCCAGCCCATCTCCCGATAGGCGGCGATACGCGCCTTTTCGTCGGTATACCCGATGTTCCGCTTTACGTCGATGCGGTAGCGCACAGCGCGGGGCGTGTCCCGCCGGAAGGACATGGCGGTGCCGAAGCGTGTTTCCAGCGGGAAAAGCCCCTTCTGTGCCTGTTCGTCCAGCCAGTCCTCGATGGCGTCCACCTGATAGAAGTAGTAGGGGATGGTTTTCAGCATGGCGGTTCCTCCTCTCCGCGTACCGCGTCCGCGTCCCGCAGGCAGCGGCGCAGACGCGCGACCTCGTCGTCATACAGCTTGTCTCCGGCCTCTGTCGTCTCGTAGGTGCGGCGGCGGCCGTCCACCGCCGTCTCCCGGATCATCTGCTCGTCCGTCAGCTTGCCCAGTATGGTGTACAGCGTGCCGGGGCCCAGCACGATGCGCTTCTCCGTCCGGGCGGACACCCACTGGGCAATATCCGCCCCGCACAGGGGCTGCTTTTGCAGCGCCATCAGCACATAGAACATGGGCTCCGACAGGGAGTCCAGCGTTTTCCGCGGCATCCGCGCTCACCACCTTGAAATATCGTTCTACGATATTTATAACATCGTTTTACGATATTGTCAAGCGGAAGAAAAGAACGTTCAAAAAAATTTCAAAAAGGGGGTTGCAAAACTGTCCGTTGTGTGGTAACATACGTCCATCAATTGAAAACAGCCCTGTGAACCGCCCGGAATGGAAAGACCGGACGGGGAGGGGACTCTGGAGAATCCCATTCAGTTGGGTGCCGAAGGTGCAAGGCGCGTAAGCGCCGAATCTCTCAGGCAAAAGGACGGAGCAGACGAGTTTTTCGCTTGTCACCTGCTGTCTCCAGAGTCGCCGTTTTCCGGCGGCTCTATTTTTATGCAAGGAGAAAAAAACCATGGAATCTGTATTGTTTCCCATCGTATCCAAGATCAACGAGTACCTCAGCAACTACATCCTCATCTTCCTGCTGATGGGCGTTGGCCTGTGGTACTCCATCAAGACCCGGTTCGTGCAGGTGCGCTGCTTCGGCGAGGGTATGAAGAAGTTCTTCGGCGAGATGAACCTCCGCGGCGGCGCCCAGAAGAGCGGCATGACCTCTTTCCAGGCGCTGGCCACCGCCATCGCCGCGCAGGTGGGCACCGGCAACATCGTGGGCGCCTCCGGCGCCATCCTCACCGGCGGCCCCGGCGCCATCTTCTGGATGTGGATCATCGCCTTCTTCGGCATGGCCACCATCTACGCTGAGGCGACGCTGGCGCAGAAGACCCGTATCGTGGATGCACAGGTTACCGCTTACGGTTCTCCTCGCCGTATCGCCGCTCTGATTTCGGATGTCTCCGAAGTGGCCCCCGACAAACCTTTCCGTCAGAAACTGGTGCCGGTAAAAGTCGGTCTGGACGCTGAAGGCAAAGCTACCCCGGCTCTGAGCAAAAAAATGAAGGCACTTGGCATCGAGTGCGAACCTTCCGAGCTGAAAGTCGTCAATGACGGCAAGCAGGATCAGCTGGTATATGAAGGCACCAAGGCCGGTGTTTCTTTGAAAGACGGCTTGCAGATCGCTCTGGATCACGCCGTGCGCCGTCTGCCGATTCCAAAAGTGATGAGTTATCAGCTCGAAAACGGCAAGACCGTTGAATTCGTGCGCCCGGTTAAGCATCTCGTTGCCTTGTTTGACAAGGAAATTGTTCCCGTTGAACTGTTCGGCTTGAAAGCCGGCCGTGAAACGATGGGACACCGTTTCCACGTCCATGAACCGATTTCCATCAAAGAGGCAGAAAAGTATGCCGAGCAGATGGAAAAAGAAGGCAAGATCGTCGCTTCTTTCGAAGAGAGAAAGAACAAGATGGTCGGAGCGCTCAAGTCTGCCGCTGAAAAACTTCACGCCGAAATCATCATGCCCGATGATCTCGTTAATGAAGTCACCGCTTTGACAGAATGGCCCGTCGTTTACGAATCCGGCTTTGACGAAGAATTCCTAACGGTCCCCGTCGAGTGCCTGATTCTGACGATGCAGCAGAATCAGAAATACTTTGCGCTGAAGGATCAGAATAAGAAATTGATGAACCGCTTCCTGCTGGTTTCTCAGATCGAAGCCAAAGACGGCGGCGAAGCGATTCGTTCCGGCAACGCCCGCGTTGTTCGCGCTCGTTTGGCCGATGCGAAATTCTTCTATGATCAAGATCGTCTCCAGACGCTTGAATCCCGCGTCCCCGGCTTGGCCCATGTGGTCTACCACAACAAGCTCGGTACTCAGCTTGAAAGAAGCGAGCGCGTTCAGAAGATCGCCTCCCGCATTGCTGAGCAGATCGGTGCCGATCCCGCACTGGTCCGCTTCGGTCTGGGTGCTGTGAAGGGTGTCGGCGAAGCCGCCGTGCAGAATATCATTGAAGAACGGAGGAAAAACGGTCCGTACAAAGATATCTTTGATTTTGTGGAACGTGTCAACCTGACTGCCTGCAACAAGAAAAACATCGAATCGCTGGCATTAGCCGGTGCTTTTGACAATTTCGGCATCCAGCGGGAACAGTTCTTTGCCGAAACCGGAAAAGGAGAAATATTCCTTGAAACACTGGTTCGCTATGGCAATAAGTTCCAGACAGACAAGAGCACGGCTACCAATTCCCTGTTCGGAGGAGATGCTTTTATCGCCATCGCCAAACCGGAGATTCCCAAATGTGAACGTTGGAGCGACCTCGAACGCCTGAATAAAGAAAAAGAACTGGTCGGTATCTATCTTTCCGCCCATCCGTTGGATGAATACCGTATTATACTGACATATGTATGTAATACCGGCATGGCGGAAATAAACGACAAGGAAAACCTGGTAGGCAAAGACTTGCTGTTCGGCGGTATCGTTACGGACTTCCGCGAAGGGATGACCAAAAAAGGGAATCCTTACGGCATTATCAAGATAGAAGATTTTACCGGTAGCGGCGAAATAGCATTATTCGGTAAAGATTACGTCGATTACAGCAAATTCGGCAAGCGCGGCATGTATCTGCTGATCAAGGCGCGTGTGGAAGACCGCTACAATTCAGGTCGCCTTAGCTTGTCTATCGGGGCCATCCAATTGCTGCAGGAAGAGAAAGACCGCCTGATCGAAAAGATCAGTATCACGGTCCCGATCCACGATTTGGACGAACCGACCATAAACGAACTGTCGACCTTGATTAAAAACAATCCGGGTCAGAGCCTGTTATATTTCAAGGTGGTTGACGGCGAACATAATGTCATACAGAATTTTTTCTCACAAAACATACGGCTTAATGTCACACGCAACCTAGTCGAATTCTTGCAAACGAACGAGAATATGGATTTTAAAATTAACGGGTAGTATTTGTATGGTATAAAAGAATTTGTACTTTTGCACAAAATTCGAATATATAATTCATAATTAAAGATATGGCACTACAAATTACAGATGCAAATTTTGAAGAGTTGGTAAACTCTGGTAAGCCTATGGTCCTTGACTTCTGGGCTGAATGGTGTGGTCCTTGCCGCATGGTTGGTCCGATCATCGATGAACTGGCTACCGAATATGAAGGCCGTGTTACTATCGGCAAAATGGATGTAGACAACAACAACGACGTGGTTGCACAATTTGGCATCCGTAATATTCCGACCGTTCTTTTCTTCAAAGACGGCAAGGTAGTAGATAAACAGGTAGGTGCTGCTCCTAAAACTACATTCGTATCTAAAATAGAAGCTCTTTTATAATTTAATAGCGCGAAGCATTTCGCGTTTTCCTGGGGGGCCGGGTATTCTTTCGACAGAATATCCGGCTTCTTTCATCATACGTCTGACGACACCTTTCGCACAATAGGTTGTCAAAACACCGCCTCCGGTCATGCGGGCATACAGTCGGTTGAAGATTTCCTGATTCCACATCTCCGGCTGCTTATCGGGAGCGAACGCATCAAAATAGACCAGGTCGATCCGATCCGGCAAAGCACACGTATTACTGTCTCCTTGTATTTTATGCAGTCCAAAGAAATCCGTAACCTGGACCGCAACATTCCATTCCACCTGATGCAAGGCTTGGAAAACATCTTTCCGTCCGGCACAGATCATTTCGCCGTAATTCAGACTCTCGATCACGTCCATATCAAGCGGATAAAGTTCAACCGAATAGTAATGTATTTTCCGTTGATGCACCTCGGCATCCAACAAAGTCAAGAAGGCATTGAGCCCAGTACCGAAACCTATTTCCAGAACGACGATTTCTTTCCGTTCCAGATGGTGTAACCCAGCTTCAATAAAGACATGGCGCGACTCCTGCACGGCGCCGTTCACAGAATGGTAGTGTTCGTCCATTTCGGGGATAAAAAGCGTATGGCTCCCATCCGCCGTCAGTTGCAATTCCCGTTTGATATGATTCGTTGCGTTCTGCATGTATTTCTATAATATGCCTGCAAAGGTAAGTTTTTAATCCCGGTTTTTATATACCTTTGTAACCATAACAAGAATCAAAGATGACCAAAAAATTTATCTTTCTTTTACTCTTGATGTTTACGGGTTTACAAATAATGCAGGCCCAACAAACATATTCAATAAAAGGGATTGTAAAAGATGCCGCCAACGGCGAACCGGTTAGCTTCGCCAATGTGGTCATCTGGAACACGATAGAAGGGACTGTCACTGATTCGATCGGCCAATTCGAGATCACCGGAGTCTCTCCCGGAAGCTATCGCCTGCAAGCCTCCTTTATCGGTTATAAACCAACAGTTACGGCTGAATTCAGAATTTCCAACAAGGACATGTTTTTTCCGATCGAACTGGAAGAAAGTAGTGAAAGCCTGCAAGAAGTGAGCATTGTCGCCTCTCCTTTCCGCAAGACGGCAGAAAGTCCGCTCGGACTGCGCGTGATCGGATTCAAAGAGATCGAGAAAAGTGCCGGAGGAAACCGGGACATATCCAGGGTCGTGCAATCTTTTCCTGGTGTGGCATCTACGGCTGCTTTCCGAAACGACCTGATGGTCAGAGGAGGAGGACCGTCTGAAAACCGTTTCTTTCTCGATGGCGTAGAAATACCGAACATCAACCACTTCTCCACACAGGGAGCATCCGGAGGTCCTGTCGGGATCATTAACCCAGATTTCATACGCGAAGTCGATTTCTACTCTGCAGCCTATCCTGCCGCGCGTGGAAACGCTCTTAGCTCGGTTCTTGATTTCAAGTTGCAAGACGGAAACAAAGAAAAATTCTCCCTACGGGGAGTGATAGGAGCTTCGGATATCGGATTCTCTGCCAACGGACCGGCCGGCAAGAAGACGACCTACCAAGTGTCTATTCGCCGTTCATACCTTCAGTTCCTGTTCGACATGATCGGACTGCCTTTCCTGCCGACCTTCACAGAAGCACAATTCAAAGTGAAACATACATTCGACCGGAAAAACGAACTGGCTATTCTGGGGTTGGGAGCCATAGACGACATGAAACTCAACACCGGTATGGAAGACATGAGTGAAAAGAACCAGTATATCTTAGCCTACCTGCCGGTGGTCAAGCAAAAGACATACACATTAGGAGCTGTTTACAAACATTACTCTGGCAAAAACATCTATTCGCTAATTGTCAGCCGGAGCCAGTTAAACAATAAGAATATCAAATACAGGGATAATGACGAAAGTTCGGAAGAGAACCTGACTCTCAATTACCGTTCGGACGAAATCGAAAATAAACTGCGCAGTGAAAATATATTCCGTTTTCCTTTCTTCCGGCTGAATGTCGGCGGAAACCTCGAATATGCGACCTACACCAATCGTACATACCAGAAACAGTTCACCACGATCCCCAGAGTGATCAACTATCACACAGATCTAGGACTTTTGAAATGGGGGCTTTATGCCACAGCCATATACGAAAGCGACAACGAGCGTTTCACCGCTTCTTTAGGAGTACGGGCGGATGCCAACGACTATTCGCCGGAGATGAACAACCTCCTGGATCAACTCTCGCCCCGTCTCTCCCTTTCCTACCGTTTGTTTGGAGCGGTCTATCTGAACGGAAGCATCGGCAGATATTACGAATTGCCACCTTACACGGTTCTAGGATTCAAAGACAATCAAGGTAATTACCTGAATAAAGCCAACCACCTGACTTATATCCGAAGCGACCAGGCAGGACTCGGACTGGAATATCGCCCTTCCTCGTATCTGAAATTCTCGGCAGAAGGTTTTTACAAGAAATACGACCAATACCCGATGTCATTAGTCGATAGCATTCCACTCGCCTCCAAAGGTACGGACTACGGGGTTTTAGGAAACGAAGCAGTCACTCAGCATGGGAACCGGAGAGCAACGTATTCTAAAAATTCTTGAAAAGG
>ENA-OPCW01000649-OPCW01000649.1-human-gut-metagenome-genome-assembly--contig:-NODE-649-length-18921-cov-3.566840_pt1 | contig 18921 bp, 17 predicted proteins | sample MGYA00241258_ERZ501496 | MGnify/ENA primary metagenome ERZ501496 (study PRJEB25962, sample SAMEA2042660) | human gut metagenome | biome: human gut; feature: human-associated habitat; material: faeces...
CGCACGACGGCCGCTCGCCGGACTATGACGACTGGACGATGAACGGCGATATCCTGTTCTGGAACGAGCTGCTCGACTGCGCGTTTGAGCTCTCGTCCATGGGCATCCGTGTCGATCCCGAGAGTCTGGATCGTCAGCTGACCATTGCCGGCTGTGACGACCGCCGCGAGCGGACCTATCACAAGATGCTGCTGGCAGGCCAGCTACCGCCGACGATCGGCGGCGGCATTGGCCAGTCGCGCCTGTCCATGCTGCTGCTCGGCAAGGCACATATCGGTGAGGTGCAGGCGTCTGTCTGGGACGACGAGACGACCGCCGCCTGTGAGCGGGCCGGCATCCTGCTGCTGTAAATACGTTTCTATGCAAATGCCCGGAGCCATCGGCTTCGGGCCTTTTGTCGTGTATTTTTGCGCACTTTGTCGAATTAAGATGTGAAACATGGCCGAATCCCCGCACAAAGGTGCCGTGGTGTGTTATACTGCCCCACGCAAAGGAGGGCGGACGATGCAGTCGTTGTTTCAAAAATACAGGCACGCGCTCTGGTTTCTGCTCTTCGGTGCGCTGTCGGTTTTTTATTTCGTGTCGCAGCACCTCGGGCTGCGGTATCATGTCGTGCATTTGCCGCTCGATGACTGGCTTCCGTTTTGGCCGGGCTTTATCGTGTTTTATGTTTTGTGGTATTTCTATGTGCCGGGGTGCATGCTCTGGGCCTGTTTCCGGGCCAGGGATGTGTTTTACCGGCAGGTGGCGGCGCTGTTTTCGGGTGCGTTTGTCTGTGCGGCCGTGTTTGTGCTTTATCCGACGTGTGTGGATTTTCGCCCGAGCGCAGCGGGGCCCGGCTTGGCTCGTGCGCTGTGCCGCCTGATCTATGCTAACGATGCGCCGGTCAACGTGTTTCCGAGCCTGCACTGCTATGAGGCGCTGGTCATGCATCTGGCGACGTTTCGCATGCCGCCGCTGCGTGCGCGCAAGCGGCTGCGTCTGGCGTCCGCTGTATTGGTCATTTTGATCTGCCTGTCCACACTGCTGGTCAAGCAGCACTCTGCGGCGGATCTCATCGCCGGCTGCGCACTTGCCGTGGCCGCGCATTCGCTGACAACGTATCTGTTTTCCAAGAGGAGGTCTCACCATGATCATACGACCGTTTAATGCTGCCTATCTGCTGCTCCTTGCGTTTGCCGCCGGAGCGGTCGTGCTGCTGTGGGCTCTGCTGCGCGGCCGGTCGGAGCGCTGCCGTGCCGCCGTGCTTATCGCGCTGTGTGCAGTGAACATCATCGGATTTTTCGTCTATAAAGGCTTTTTGTCCCGGGATGTGCAGTTTTTGCAGGCGTCGGGGCTCGACCGGTTCAACTGGTTCAACGAGCTGCCGCTGCAGCTCTGCAATATCAACATGTTCCTGATCCCAATCGGCATCCTGACGCACCGGCGCTCCTTGCTCGGGTTTGCCTTTTTCGTCGCGCCGCTCGGTGCGCTCATGGCGCTTGTGTTTCCGGAGGCGCCGTTTGTTGGCTACTCTCTGTGGCTGCCGCGGATGCTGGGATATTATATCACGCACATGCTGATCCTAATCTGCGGGTTCAGCCTGACAACACTGGGCTTTTACCGGCCTCGGCTGAAGGATCTGCCGGGCGTCACAGGGGCGCTTTTGACGACTGCATTTGCGGCATTCCTTGTGGACCTGCTGCTGCGGCACACCGTTTGTCCGCAGGCAAATTATTTCTTCGCGTTCGGGCAGGACATAGACGTCAGTATCCTGAACCTGCTCTGGAAGTGGATACCGGTGCCGTTTTTGTATGAGCTTCCGGCGCTTGCCATTCTCTTTGTCTATATGGGGCTGGTCTGCTTGGTGTTTTCCAAGCTGGATGCGCACCGTGCACGGCTGGCTGCTGCGGGATAAACGAAAAGCCTGACGCAGATTGCGTCAGGCTTTTTCAAGGTCATGGCAAAAAATGCCGCCGCAGATATCCCTCCGCAGCGGCTACTGGAGCGGGATACGGGAATCGAACCCGCCTATCCTGCTTGGGAAGCAGGTGTTCTACCAATGAACTAATCCCACAGGTGCAATTATTATAGCACGGCCAAGTGTCGTTTTCAAGTGAAAAATGCAACAGAACTTGACATTTCTCTGCGCGCAACTTATAATATCCATTCGTGACGTTTTTGTTTGTTTGTTGATATAATGGGAGTGACACTATGGCGCAAGAAACCCTTCGTGAAAACAAAATGGGCACAATGCCCGAAAATAAGCTCCTGCTGTCCATGGCAGTCCCGATGATGATCTCCATGCTCGTGCAGGCGCTGTACAACATCGTGGACAGTATCTTTGTCTCGCGCATCTGCGAGGATGCGCTCACGGCGGTGTCCATGGCGTTCCCGCTGCAGAACATCATCATTTCCATCGCTGTCGGCTTCGGTGTCGGCATCAACGCGCTGCTGTCGCGCGCGCTGGGGCAGAAAAACGCCGAGCGCGTCAATCAGGTCGCGGTCAACGGCCTGCTGCTGGCGCTGCTGAGCTATTTGCTCGTGCTCGTCGCCGGCCTGCTCGGCATTCGTGCCTATATGCGCGCACAGACGGACATTGAGTCCATTGTCGAGTACGGCATCACATATCTCAATATCTGCGTGCTGTGCTCGTTCGGTGTGTTCTGCGAGATCACGTTTGAGCGCTTTCTGCAGGCGACCGGCCGCACGATCTATTCCATGGTCACGCAGCTGGTTGGTGCGATCACGAATATCATCCTCGACCCGATCCTCATCTTCGGCCTGCTCGGCTTCCCGAAGATGGGCATTGCCGGCGCGGCCTGGGCGACGGTGATCGGCCAGTGCCTGGGCGCGGTCGTGGCGGTCATCCTCAATCATTGCAAGAATCCGGAGATCCACCTGCGCCTGCGGCACATCCGCCCGAGCGGCAAGCTCATGGGCGAGATCACGGCCATCAGCATCCCGTCGATCATCATGAGCTGCATCTCATCGCTGACGTGCTTCGTCATGGACCTGATCCTCATCACGTTCTCGTCCACGGCGGTCGCCGTGTTCGGCGTTTATTTCAAGCTCCAGAGCTTCGTGTTTATGCCGGTCTTTGGCCTCAACAACGGCATGGTGCCGATCATCGCCTACAACTACGGCGCGCAGAAGCCGGAGCGCATCCATAAGACGATCCGTCTGGGCATGCTCTACGCCGTCATTATCATGGCGCTGGGCTTCCTCGTGTTCCAGCTCATACCGAAGGAGCTTCTGTCGATGTTCGACGCGTCGGATGCCATGCTGGAGATCGGGGCGCCCGCGCTGCGCATCATGAGTCTGGCGTTCATATTTGCCGGTATCAGCATCGTGGCCGGTTCCTCGTGCCAGGCATTTGGCTACAGCGTCTACAGTATGTTCATCTCCATTGCGCGTCAGATCGTGGTGCTCATTCCGGCGGCCTATCTGCTGTCGCTGGCCGGCGTGCTGCGGAATGTGTGGTTTGCATTCCCCATCGCCGAGGTCGTGTCACTGCTCCTGTCGCTCATGTTCCTGCGCATCACGCTCAAAAAGACGGGCATGGCGATGCCAAAAACGAAATAAAGCTCCGTTCCGCAAAGGCGGCGCCGTATGGCGCCGCCTTTTTTCGTCGCGTTCCGCACCGGCCGAACCGGGCCTGCATAGGATAATGCGGGCCGAGTGCCCGATTTGAAAAGGAGGAACGACTGTGGACAAATGCAATTTCAAGCAGGGCTCGCTGCCGGAATGCGCGCCGCTGGCGCTGGCGCAGACGCCCATGCAGCAGTCCAACGAACCCGCGTATGATCGGCGCATGGCACTGGCGCGCGGTACGCTGTTTCCGGGACTGGACCTGCCGTTTATGAACATGGTCAACAAACCCGGCGACCTCAGCACGCCGCTGTGCGAGCTGATGGCGATGGATTTTGTCATCCGAGAGCTGAACCTGTATCTGGATACGCACCCGGACGACCGCGAGGCATTCGAGACGCTGCAAAAGTGCATCCGCCTGAGCGCGGAGGGGCGCAGGCGGTACGTGGAGCAATACGGCCCCGTGTCCCTGCGGGATCTGGAAAGCTCGGACGTCTATGACTGGCTCAACGCGCCGTGGCCGTGGCAGCAGGAAGGAGAGGGGAAGTAAGCGATGTTTGTCTATGAAAAGAAACTGGAATACCCGATCCGCATCAAAAACTCTAATCCCGCGCTGGCAAAGTTCATCTGCTCGCAGTACGGTGGGCCGGACGGCGAGCTGGGCGCGTCCCTGCGCTATCTCAGTCAGCGCTATGCCATGCCGTACCCGGAGCTGTCGGCGATCCTGACGGACATCGGCACGGAGGAACTTGGTCATCTCGAGATGGTCGGAACGATCGTCTACCAGCTCACGCGCAGCATGACGCCGGAGCAGATCAAACAGTCCGGCTATGATACGTACTTCGTCGATCACACGGCGGGCGTCTTTCCGCAGTTTGCATCCGGAACGCCGTGGACGGCGGCGACGATCGGCGTGACCGGCGATGTGATCGCCGACCTGTCGGAGGATATGTCGGCCGAGCAGAAGGCGCGCAAGACCTATGACAACATTCTGCGGCTTTGCGACGACCCGGATGTGACGGATGTGATCCGGTTTCTGCGTGAGCGCGAGGTCGTGCACTACCAGCGCTTCGGCGAGGCGCTGCGTCTGGCGACGGAAAAGATGGATCAGAAGAACGTCTATATGACCAATCCGGCATTTGATCGCTCCTGAAACGAAACCAGCGCCGGCAGTCAGCCGGCGCTGGATTTTTCTGCAGCGGCGCAATTTGCGGGACAAAAAAGCAGGCACCCGAAGGTGCCTGCTTTGTGGTAGTTGGGGGAAAGCTTACTTTTTGATGTAAGTCCAGCGCTCGGTGACCGGGTTCTTCAGGTTTTCAATGAAAGCCTTGAAGATTCCATTATGGTCAGAGTACGTGAGAATGTTAATGTCCCAAGTGTAGTCGTGGCTGTTGGTGGCTTCCTGGATCTCGGCATAGGCCCAGTGCGAGGAAGTGCAGTCCGGCCAAGTCTTCATAGCCGCAGCAACTTTGGCATCGCTGAAGCTGGAATTATTCACAACGCGGCCGAGGATGCGGTTCATAACGGCAGCTGTTTCGCCGCGCGTCAGGTTGTCGTTCGGTCTTGCGCTGCCGTTGTCGCCCTTGACAATGCCGAGCTTCTGGAGCAGGTTGATGTACTTTTCTGCCCAGTGACCGTTGATATCCTTGAAGATACCGCCAGTGATCGGGGTGTTGAGCGTATCGCTGTAGAGCATGGCGACCATCTTGAAGAACTCCGCACGGGTGACCGCCTGGTTGGGCTTGAACGAGCCGTCCGGATAACCGGCGACGATGCCGGCCTTCGCGCACATCTGCACAGCGTCATAGTACCAGGCGCCGCTGCTGACATCAGAGAAGTTGACAGTGGGCTTGGAGTCGAATCTGGCCTTGACCTGATCCTTCATCAGACGATCCAGAATGGTGGCGACTTCGGCACGGGTGATGCGTCCGTCCGGTCTGACAGTGCCATCCGGATAACCTTTGATGTAAGCGTTGTGGTCAGTGGTGTTGAGGATCATGTCGATCGTCGGGTAAACCGTGATGACGTCGATGTCGGGCTTCTTGCCGAAGGACCAGTTGAAGCCGACGAGGGACTGATACTTAATGTTGGTGTTCGGGTCGGTCCAGGTGGCGGACACGGAGTAAGTGTTGAGGTGATCCTTCTTGGAGAAGATGGCGACGCCGTAGTTGGCGACGGCAGTGGCGACCTGATCCTTGTTCTGGTTGTAGATCACGACCTGAGCGCCGGCAGCGACGCGACCGTCTGAGGTCTTTACAGCAACCAGATAGTTCGGCAGTTTGGCGAACAGATTCTTGATGACATCGCTAACGACGCCCTCAGTCTCCGGGGAAGTCTCCTCGACCGTAGCCGCGGTGGTTTCCTCGGCTGCGACGTCTTCATCGGCTGCAAAAGCCATGACCGGCAGCAAGCTGACGACCATAACCAGAGCGAGAAGCACGCAGAGCAGTTTGCGGGACTTTTTCATTGTTTCCACTCCTTTTATAAATGTGCATAAGTGCCGTTATGCCGGATGTCGGGTAACACAGCCGATCCACGTACACTTATGCGCCTAGTATACACTGTCGGCCCTGAAAAGTCAAGCTATGGAAGCGCTGTGCAAAGGCGCCGCAAACGCAAAGATCTGCAAAAAATGGCCGGTCATTCCATTGCTCGCAGCGGCAGCAGCAACCATCTGCCGCAAACCCGCGAATCGTGCGCACGATCGTTGAATAATGCATATATGGTCAATTACCGGCTCGAGTGTCTGCAAACAATTTCCCTGCCAGAAAAGAAAAGTGAATTTTCTATTGACACACTGGGTAAAACGCGATATAATCCTATTAACCTATAGAGAAGGTAGGCGATGAAAATGCGAGGGCGCATTTCCGGCCGCCTGTGTATCTGCTGGCACTGTTGCGGCGGCTGAGCGCAGGCAAGTCCATCACGAGTCAAACATACATATTTAATAATACGATACATAAATGGAGGAACATCTCATGAGTAAGATCTATACATCCGCTGACCAGCTGATCGGAAAAACGCCCCTTCTGGAGCTGACCCATATCGAAAAAGAGCAGCAGCTCGAGGCCCGCATTCTGGCAAAGCTCGAGTACTTCAACCCGGCCGGTTCCGTGAAGGACCGCGTGGCGCTGGCCATGATCCAGGACGCGGAGCAGCGCGGCGTGCTCAAGCCGAGCTCCGTCATCATCGAGCCCACCTCCGGCAACACCGGCATCGGCCTGGCGTCCGTCGCCGCGGCCAGAGGCTACCGCATCATCATCGTTATGCCGGAGACCATGAGCGTGGAGCGCCGCCAGATCATGAAGGCCTATGGCGCGGAGCTCGTGCTCACGGACGGCGCGCAGGGCATGAAGGGTGCGATCGCAAAGGCCAACGAGCTGGCTGCGCAGATCCCCGACAGCTTTGTCCCCGGTCAGTTTGTCAACCCGGCCAACCCGGCGATCCACCGCACGACGACCGGCCCGGAGATCTGGGAGGACACGGACGGCAACGTGGATATCTTCGTTGCAGGCGTCGGCACCGGCGGCACCGTGACGGGCGTCGGCGAGTACCTGAAGTCCCAGTGCCCGAAGGTCAAGGTCGTGGCCGTGGAGCCGGAGACCTCTCCGGTCCTGAGCGAGGGCCATGCCGGCCCGCATAAGATTCAGGGCATTGGTGCGGGCTTTGTGCCGGACGTGCTCAACACGAAGGTCTATGATGAGATCATCCCGGTCAGCAACGAGGATGCGTTTGCGACCGGCCGCCTGATCGGCCATAAGGAGGGCGTGCTGGTCGGCATTTCCTCCGGCGCTGCCGTCTGGGCGGCAATCGAGCTGGCAAAGCGCACGGAAAACGCAGGCAAAACCATCGTTGTGCTGCTGCCGGACACCGGCGACCGCTATCTGTCGACGCCGCTGTTTGCAGACTGAGTGCAGGCAAGCGTTTGTTCTTCTTTCACATGCAACGGGAGACACCGCAAGGTGTCTCCCGTTGTGCATCCGGCACAATTCTGTGAAAAAGCGCTCCCTTCCGGGGTCATCCCGGCGGGGAGCGCTCGTGCGTTCAGCGGCAGCGCATGGCCAGACCGCAGAACATATAGGCGGCCATGCGCAGCGCCTCGGTCTCGATCCGGTCGAACATGCGGATGTCGGCCGCATAGTCGCCCTGCAGGCGCAGCGTGGCCTCTTTGCCGTCATCTCCAGATGGCTGTAGAAAAATTCGCGCCATTTTTCTTCGTTCCAGCAGGCGTTGATGCCGGCAAGAAACGCGCTGATGGCGTCGGCGTTTACGTACCAGCGCCGGCGGGCGTCGTCGGCTTTGGCGGGCTCGCGGTTTTTCAGGTCAGTCACGAGCGCACCGCCGATCTCCAGACGCTCCGTGAGCAGGTCGCCGGACTGTCCGGCCGTGCGCGCGGGATCTTTGGCGCGTCTTTTGCGCAGCAAAGACAAAAAGGGATGCAATTTTGCGCCCGATGCGCTATAATAGATGCCATCATGCAGTAAGAGGGATCGTTATGCGAATCGTTGTTAAAGTCGGCACTTCCACACTCGCGCACGCGACCGGGCGGCTGAACATTCAGCGCATGGAGCGGCTGTGCAAAGTGCTCAGCGACCTGAAAAATGCAGGTCATGAGATCATTCTTGTCTCGTCCGGCGCGATCGGCATGGGCGTCGGCAAGCTCAATCTGTCCGGCCGTCCGGCGGATATGCCGGGCAAGCAGGCCGCGGCCGCCGTCGGCCAGTGCGAGCTGATGTATTTTTACGATAAGCTCTTCACGGAGTACAATCATATTGTGGCGCAGCTGCTGCTGACCGGCGAGGACATCCGCAGTGAGCAGCGCAGCCGCAACGTGCGCAACACGCTCTCACGGCTGCTGGAGCTGGGGGCGCTGCCGGTCATCAATGAAAACGACGCCGTGGCGACGGACGAGATCGGCGTGGACAACACCATCGGCGAGAACGACAGTCTCTCGGCCATCGTGGCTGCCGCCATTGGTGCGGATCTGCTGATCCTGCTCTCGGACATCGACGGATTGTATGACAGCGACCCGCACCGAAACCCGGATGCGCGGCTCATCGAGACGGTGCCGGTCATCGACGCGCACATACTCTCGCTCGCCGGAGACAAGGGCTCCGCGCTCGCCACCGGCGGCATGGTCACGAAGCTGCACGCCGCGCAGATCGCAACGGCGGCCGGCTGCGAAATGGTCATTGCCAACGGCGAAAAGCCCGAGGTGCTCTATGACGTTGTGGCCGGCAGGCGCGCCGGCACCCGATTTCTGATACCACATTCCTGAGGAGGGACTACTATGACGACTATGGACATTCTCCGGCGGACGAAGGCCGCGTGGCCCAGCATCTGCAACGCTTCCGCCGAGGACAAAAACCGCATCCTGTCCGCCATGGCGGACAGCCTGCAGGCGGAGTGCGATGCCATCCTGCGCTGTAATGCCGAGGACATGGACGCTGCACGCGGCCATATCTCGGATGTCATGCTCGACCGGCTCTATCTGGACAAAGATCGCATCGACGCCATGGCCGACGGCATCCGCGCAACCGTGGCGCTGCCGGATCACACGGGGCGCATCCTCGTGCAGATCGACCACCCCAACGGCATGAAGATCTATAAAAAGCAGGTGCCGCTCGGCCTGGTCGCCATCATTTATGAGAGTCGCCCGAATGTCACGTCCGACGCGGCGGCGCTCACCATCAAGAGCGGCAACGTCTGCATGCTCCGCAGCGGCAAGGAGGCTTTCCGCACGGCCAAAGCCATCGTGGCCGCGCTCAAGCAGGGCATCGCGTCCGCGGGCGGCGATCCGGACATCGTCAACATCGTGGAGGATACCAGCCACCAGAGCGCTACGGAGATCATGCAGGCCAAGGGCCTTGTAGATCTGCTCATCCCGCGCGGCGGGGCGGGGCTCATCCGCGCCTGCGTGCGCAATGCCACCGTGCCCTGCATCGAGACCGGCACCGGTATCTGCCACGTCTACGTGGACGAGTATGCTGACCTCGACAAGGCCGTGCGCATCATCGAAAACGCCAAAACCAGCCGCCCCTCGGTCTGCAACGCCGAGGAGGTCTGCCTTGTGCACCGGGCGGTCGCGGCCAGGTTTCTGCCCATGCTCAAAAAGGCGCTGGTCGATGACCGCGCGGCGCAGGGCCTCACACCGGTCGAGCTGCGGCTGGATGCGGCAGCGGCGCAGATCATCGACGGCAAGAGCGCTTCCGACAAGGACTTTGACACGGAGTATCTGGACTATATCCTCGCCGTCGGCGTGGTCGACAGTCTGGACGCCGCCATCGCGCACGTGCTCGCGCACTCGACGCACCACAGCGACGCCATCGTCACCGAGGACGCCGCGAGCGCCGAGCGCTTCATCAACGGCACGGACAGCGCGGCAACGTACGTCAACGTCTCAACCCGCTTTACCGACGGGGGTGAGTTCGGCCTCGGCTGCGAGATGGGCATCTCCACGCAGAAGCTCCACGCCAGAGGTCCGATGGGGCTTGACGCACTGTCAACGTATAAATACATCATCCGCGGACACGGACAGATTCGCTGAAAATTTTTGTTTTTCGCCTCTTGACAAGCGCCCGCTTCAGCGCTATAATGCAGAAAACCGTTGAAGAAGAGTGAGTACATCTCAAACCGATTTCTTCAGAGAGCCGCAGATGGTGGGATTGCGGTGAAGGCGCTGAGATGGAATGGACTTCTGAGGGCAATCAGAAAAGAACGCTGGTTCTGAGTATGTGCGACGGAGCAGGCGCTTCGTAATCAAACGCCGGCGTATATCGGTACGCATGAGTGGACGCAAGCATATGCGTCAAGCCGGGTGGCACCGCAGGAGTTTTGATATATAATTTAGAATTACGACTCTTGTCCCTGCAATAGTATCATTGTGTGGGACAGGAGTTTTTTATATTATTAAAGAAAGAATTTATGATGTAAAAGATATTTTGAGAATTGTCTGTAAAGGAATCATATCCGGGCAAGTTAAAGTTCCACAAAAATTCAGAGGTATATAAAGAAAATTTTGAAAGGAGAATAACAATGAGTGAGAAGAAGATCCCTTATAAAATTTATTTGGAAGAAAGTGAGATGCCGAAGACATGGTATAATGTCCGGGCAGATATGAAAAACAAGCCGGCGCCCCTTCTGAATCCGGAAACATTTAAGCCGATGACAGAAGAAGAATTAAGCGTTGTATTTTGCGAGGAATTAGTGAAGCAGGAATTGGATAATGAAAATCGTTATATAGAAATTCCGGAAAAAATACGTGACTTTTACAAGATGTATCGTCCGGCGCCGCTGATTCGTGCGTATTGTCTTGAGGAAAAATTACAGACACCTGCAAAAATTTATTATAAATTTGAAGGGAATAATACAAGTGGAAGCCATAAGCTGAATTCGGCGATCGCCCAGGCATATTATGCGAAAGACCAAGGCTTGAAAGGCGTGACAACGGAGACGGGAGCGGGACAGTGGGGAACTGCTCTGTCAATGGCATGTTCTTATCTTGATTTGGACTGTAAGGTGTATATGGTGAAATGTTCCTATGAACAGAAACCATTCCGAAGAGAAGTAATGCGTACTTATGGAGCGAGTGTTACTCCTTCACCGTCTGAAACAACAGAAGTGGGAAGAAAAATTTTGGCAGAGCATCCGGGAACTTCAGGAAGCCTTGGATGTGCCATTTCCGAGGCTGTGGAAGTGGCTACACATACGCCGGGATACCGCTATGTGCTTGGAAGTGTGTTGAATCAAGTTCTTCTTCATCAGTCAGTGATCGGGGTTGAGTCAAAGATTGCAATGGATAAGTATGGGATCAAGCCGGACATTATTATCGGATGTGCAGGCGGAGGATCCAACTTGGGAGGTCTTATCTCCCCGTTTATGGGAGAAAAATTAAGAGGAGAAGCCGATTACCAGTTTATTGCGGTGGAGCCTGCGTCCTGTCCTAGTTTGACAAGAGGCGTTTACGCATATGATTACTGCGATACAGGTATGGTTTGCCCGCTTTCTAAAATGTATACATTAGGCAGTGGATTTATTCCGTCTGCAAGTCATGCGGGAGGATTGAGATATCATGGTATGAGTTCTGTTTTATCGCAGCTTTACGAAGATGGATATATGGAAGCTCGTTCGGTAGAACAAACAGAGGTATTTAAAGCGGCAGAGAAGTTTGCGAGAGTAGAAGGCATTCTGCCGGCTCCTGAAAGCAGTCATGCGATTAAAGTTGCGATTGACGAAGCTCTTAAATGTAAAGAAACAGGGGAAGAAAAAACGATCTTCTTCGGACTGACAGGAACAGGATATTTTGATATGTATGCATATGAGAAATTCCATGACGGAAAGATGAGTGACTATATTCCATCTGATGAAGAGTTAAAAGAGGCTCTTGCAAAACTTCCGAAAGTGCCGGCCACCGAAATAGGCCTCCCGGGTCAGGCGGTCCAGTTTGTCCAGCAGGCTCCGTCCGGCATAGGGTTTTCCGTCCACGATGACTGTTTTGAACTCCCCTTCGTCGGTCATCGGAATCGAAGCGTGGTACATCAGGTTCGAATTGACGATCAGATACATACTGCCCTTCGAAAAGAGCAGCCGGATATGTTTCTGTAGTTTGTCGCTGTTCAGGAACGAGGCTTGCAACGTACGAATAAGCTGATCTTCGCCCGGAGTCAGCTTATAAGGATCCCGGGGATCGACCGTCGGAAAGTCGGCGTCCTTCAAGGGATAATCCTTGCCGTCGATCTCGATGGTTCCCTTCTCGTAGTCGATTTTCTCCAACAAAGCCCGCCCCTCCATCTTGTATTCGGGATGGCGCTTGATCATCTGTCCCTCGATCTTGAACTGGATCACCGAAATCGCCTTGTGCATCTGGGCCATCAGCAGTACATCGCGCTCCGTAACACCCGAATTCTGCATCACTTTGGGCTGGTAGGGCTTGCAGGGTGAGTTCTCATAAACTTCCATGGCGAAGCGGGCCAGCGGCAGCAGATTGATGCCGTAGCCGTCCTCCAACACGTCGAGATTATCATAGCGGGCCGACACACGGATCACATTGGCGATCGAAGCTAAATTTCCCGCCGCAGCGCCCATCCAAAGAATGTCGTGATTACCCCACTGGATATCGTACATCTTGTACTGGGCCAGCGTATCGAAAATGAAGTGCGGACCGGGCCCCCGATCGAAAATATCGCCGATGATATGCAGACGGTCGATCGTCAGGCACTGGATCACATTGCTCATGGCGATAATGAAAGCATCCGCCCGCCCGATCGAGATGATCGAATTGAGAATCCCGTTGAAATAACTCTGTTTGGGCGATCCCGGCGAATCGGATTCGTGGAGAAGCTCCTGAATGACATAGGAAAAATCCGGAGGCAGCATCTTGCGCACCTTCGAACGGGTGTATTTGACCGAAACGGCCCGGCAGACCTCCGTCAGCTGGTTGAGCGTAACCTTATACCAGTCGTCCAGATTCGATTCCTTCTGCTTGATGAGTTGCAGCTTCTCGGCGGGATAGTAGATCAGCGTACAAAGCTCCGTCATTTCGGATTCGCGCAAAGTATTGTTGAAAACCTCGTGCACCTTTTGCCGGATCACGCCCGAAGCGTTCTTCAGCACGTGGCGGAAAGCCTCGTATTCACCGTGAAGGTCCGTAAGGAAATGCTCGGTACCTTTGGGAAGGTTCAGAATAGCCTCCAGGTTGATGATTTCAGTCGTAGCGTCGGCAATGGTCGGGAATTTCTCCGAAAGCAAATTGAGGAATTTCAAATCGGCCGCCGAATATGTCTTGTTCACAGATACACTCATTGCAATAAACATTTTGGGCAATTATATATTTCAATGTACCATCATCCGAGATCGCAGCATCGCAAGGGTCGTCTATTCGCAGCTTGTGGCTGCGTCTGTAATGCAATTCTCCCCTACATTCCCTCCTCGGAGGGACTTGGCGCTACATTCCCAAAGAGATCCACCAAAGTATATCATTGCGATATTTTTTACTAAATTAAATACTTTTCCACAAAGTGCCAAATATTTCGGACTCAATTCCCGGAATTTCCTCCAGCTGCTCCTCCCCGGTTCCGAAAGACGCAAAAAAAGATTCCCGAAATTACTTCGGGAATCTTCGGTTTCGGTCAGCGGCCGAATTACAACACGCTAACGATTTTCATCGAATTTACGGTCTTCGGACACATCTTGCCCACCGAGCTGAAAGCTACGGAAGAAATTCCGCTCTTCGACATAGTCTCGGGGAAAAGTTCCTCCACCGGACTGAGGTTAGCCTTGCTCACCTCGAACGGTTCACATCGGTAAATATTACCATACTCTCCGGCCTCGTTCTGTGCTACGATATAAGCGTAAACCATAATGCCATCAGGAACCCCGGTTATATCCATCATAGGAGAATCTGACTCAAAGCCCATACTCATAATGTAAGACAAAACCACCTCGTCAGACTCACCCGAAAAATCCACATCGATCACCAGCATATTCCAAACCTCGGCACACTCCTCGGAGAACTGGGGTACGTATCGCAAGAAATAGGCACCTCCGTAAGACTCGGGCTTATAGATAGACGGATCTATGGACGAAGCCTCCTCACCGTCATACAGACGGACATCCACGCTCTCCACCGTAGCATCCGAAGCGACATATTCCAACGTTTCAAAGTCCTTCACGCTGACATCCGTCGTCGGACGACCGTACTCATCCATACCGCACACGAATACGACATACCCCGTTTTAGGCAGCAAACCAGTAAAAGTGAACTCCTCCAAATCACCCGTCACCCGCTGTTTCTCCATAAACTCGGAAACAGACATCTGGTAAGCCTTGGCCAAGTTAGCGATAAAAGAGGGGAGCAGCTCTTTCAGTATCGCGGGGTCGTTTTGACATTCCGAACTATACTCTTCAGCTGTCAGCGCATAGAAGAAATAGGGCACCTTCTTATCGGAAGGAGTAAAACTCATTGTTACAGACGTCGATTTAGGCTCAACCGTCCATTCGAAAGTACAATTCTCCTCCTCCAGGCCGGGCAATGTCTTCGTCGTAAACTCGGCAACGATTCCGTTAGCGACAATTTCAAGGTTCTCGTTGATACCGGCAACGACAACCGAGTAGGATGTACCCGCCGACAAACCGGGGACATCCAACTCCAAAGGAGTTACACTACCATGCAACTGCCCCTGCTGAGTAAGCACATTGTAAATATCAGCAACAGTGGCTCCTTGCGACATATATTCCGCCTTATAATAGTTGATGACACCTTTCGCAATATCATTATCCGTAATTCCGGGAATTTGCTGCTCCAGGAACGCCGTCTCAAACACCACAGCCATAAAAGACTGGGACTTGGCATTCTCTGTAATCGCCTCGAACGTAGCAACCGAACTGTAATAAGACGTGTCGGAGAACGTCACCTTATATTCGCTCTCGACAGGATCTCCTCCCGTTCCGTTATTGTCACCGTTGGTTTTGTTTTCGTCGTCGCTACAACCAGCGAACAAGGTCGCAAATGCTGCCAAAGCAGCAAACATAAATGTTTTGATTTTCATACGCATTAAAAAATTATTAGGTTTGTTTATGGAAATTTCTTCGTTCCTGCACCTCAATTTACTCAAAGGACATGGTTGCAAATATACGAATTTATTTCGAATCGGCCTGAAAAATCGGATAAAAAAACAACATTTCCTCCGCTTTGCGAGCGATTCCGGCATACTCGCAGACTTTATTCACGAATAGAACGGAATAAAGGTCGCTCTTCGTATAAAAGAGATGGCTTTCTTTGAATACGGGACAACCCGATATCCTCCCGCCACCGGTTGCGGATCTCCTCCGCAGCATATCCCTCGACAATCATCCGGCACACATATTCCCCCCCCCGCCTCGTATCGTTCTTCGAGAATCGGTCCGTCGATGAGCATTCTGTTGAGATTGGGCCGATCCGGACCAATGGCTTCCCGCTCGAAACCTACGCAGGCATCCAATCGCTCTATATAATTTAGGTATAACACGCCCGCATCCAACCTGTTCACGCCACCTCGAACGAGTGCATCGCCTCGTCGGAAGGCCTCCGCGTGTTCCCGTCGCAGAGCGACCGGATCGGAATACCCGTCGCCGCATCGACGGAACCTCCCATGTGTTCTCCGGGATCGGCCGTTCCCCGGAATCCGTGCTCCGGAGCGAAGATTGCAGTCACATCGAATCCCCTCGCGTGAAGAATATCGATCAAATGCCGTTCGCCGATCATCGAAGTATGATTCGCAAGTAGTGTCACACGCTCCCCTGCGAGCCGGGGATAATACATCGCCGTATCGGTCGTACCGACCCGTACGGACTCCTTCGGAACCAGGCTGATCGCATCCGACAGTAAATTCCGCGCTGCGACGGCATCTGCCGCCTGTCCGGAAGCGACAGATACGAAAAAACGGATAAACCTAAAAATATCAGTCAATCAAAAACAGAAAATTTACTATCTTTGATTAACTGAACTTATACCATATAAAAATGAAAAACCGTCTGATCCAATTTTTGCCGGTATTGCTTATCGCTTTTGTTTCTTTTGCTACACTCGGAATCGTTCAAGCCCAAAACCGTAACCCTTGCGCAGACACTCCAGAAGCGGAGCGCCTACTCTCTGAACTCACTACGGCATGCTCCGAGCAGTCTTCGGAAAAAATCGAAAAATTCATCGAAAAATGGGAGCAGGAAAGCCGAACCGCGACGATATACGACACAAACGATAAGCTAACAACAACTGTTTATCAACTTTTGGACTACCTAATGGAAAAATATTATTTCAATAACAAAGAACTCTCTCCGGACAAACAGGGGCGGATCGTCAACGGCAACTTGGTTTTTCCGGGAGAAGTTCCCGTCTATATTTTAAGTGACGAAGAATATCTCGATTGTTTCCGTCCTGAAGACTTATCGTCGCATCGATGGTTTTCCCAAATGGATTATACACCGCAACGAATCATCAAAGGGTACCGTCCCTGCAATGCGCCTCAACAAATTCGGTTCTTAAAACTCATTCCATCTTACAAAAAAGCCATTGACAGTTTTATCGACTCCGAAGTCAAAAAGTCGAAAAGCTTTATTTATTCACAACATGCTCTCAACTTTTATACAAGTAAATTTCCCGTGTGCTATTCATCCTTTTTACATTATCCGAATCCACGATCATCACCCTACTTCAGCTATATCGTAATAAACACTTCACTCACGGAAGCTATCATCCAATGCGACTACGGATTCTGGGGTGAAACGGACGCCCTGCAAAAAAAGAATGGAAAATGGGGACCCGCAGCAGGAAATACGATTTCGATCCATTCGATCGAATAAAACAAACTTAAAACAAGAGGGAGGGCGAAAATAAAATTTTCGCCCCCCTGCAATATTCTCACATCCCCACGCTTACGCCTGTCCGCCGAACTCCATCAGGTAGGCCTTGATGAATTCGTCCAGGTCGCCGTCCATCACCCCCTCGACATCCGAGGTCTGGACTCCCGTACGATGATCCTTCACCCGTCGGTCGTCGAAGACGTAGGAGCGGATCTGCGAACCCCATTCGATGCGTTTTTTCGTAGCTTCGAGTGCCTGCTGCGTAGCCATGCGCTTGTCCAGCTCCCGCTGGTAGAGTTTCGACTTGAGGATGCGCATGGCATTTTCGCGGTTCATCAACTGCGAGCGAGTCTCCATATTCTCGATCAGATACTCGATCGGCTCGCCCGTATCGGCATCCTTGCCGTGATAGCGCAACCGGACCGCCGTTTCGACCTTATTGACGTTCTGGCCGCCCGCACCGCTCGACCGGAAGGTATCCCACTCGATGTCCGCAGGATTGACCGTGATTTCGATCGTATCGTCGATCGCCGGCGACACGAACACCGACGCGAAAGTCGTCTGCCGCTTGTTATTGGCGTTGAACGGCGACAGGCGCACCATGCGGTGCACGCCGTTCTCGCTCTTGAGGTAGCCGTAGGCGTTCTCCCCCTCGATGAGGATGGTGGCGGACTTGATGCCCGCCTCGTCGCCGGCCTCGTAGTCCATCAGCTGATAGGTGTAGCCGTGGCGCTCCGCCCAGCGGGTGTACATGCGGTAGAGCATCTCCGTCCAGTCCTGCGCCTCGGTACCGCCGGCGCCGGCGTGGAAGGTGAGAATGGCGTTGTTGGCGTCATATTCACCGCTGAGCAGCGCCGCCAGACGGCGCTCGCTGATCTCCTTTTCCAGCGTCTCGTAGCCGTTGGTGACCTCCTCCAGCTGGCTGGGGTCGTCCTCCTCCTGCGCCATCTCGCACAGGGTCAGGGTGTCCTCCCACTCGCTGACCAGTTTGTCGTGCTTCTTGATCTTGTTCTCCAGCCGCTTCACTTGACGGCTCACCTGCTGGCTCCGCTCCAGATCGTTCCAGAAGCCCTCCTGCTCCGTCTCCTTTTGCAGCTGCGCCAGCTCCTCCCGCGCCTTGGGGATGCCCAGCGCCTTTTCCAGCTCGCCCAGCGTCGGCTCCAGCGCCAGCAGCTTCTGCTTATACTCGTCATATTCAATAACGGCCATATATCGTATCTCCTTGTATGAAATATTTCCTTAGCCTTACTATTATATCAAAATTATAATGTTTGTAAAGGGGGCAGTCTTGCCGTGGGAGAGGGGATGTGGTAAGATAGAGCGCGGAAAGGGAGGGATGACAGATGCGTATCGCACTGGCGCAGATGAAAAATCAGGGGAGCGTGGGGCTGACCTGATCCTGTTTCCGGAGGTGCAGCTGACGGAGTTTTTTCCGCAGTATGAGGGACGGGACGTGCGGAGGTACCGGCTGGGGCTGGAGTCGCCGGAGGTGCAGGCGTTCCGGAAGGCCAGCAGAGAGTGGAACATCTGGGCATCGCCCAACGTCTATCTGGAGGAGAACGGAAAGGCGTATGACGCAAGCCTGCTCATCGGCGCGGACAGGCAGCCTGCGCCGGAACGGGGCGGAGACCGGGACGGGGGAGCGCCAAAAGTCTTTCCGGAAAATTAACTGCTTTGTTACAATTTGGCACTTTTCCTTTGGGGCGGTTTGTACTATAATACGTAGTCGGGAAAGTCTGCCCTTCCCGCCGCAGGCAAGGGGCCTGCGCAGAGAAAAAATGATTGAGGAGAGCTTTTATGAAACGTATCATTTCGATGCTGCTTGCCGTGATGTCCGTGGCAGCACTGACCGCCTGCGGCCAGCAGAAGGACACCGCAGTGGACGCCCAGGGCCTGGCCAAGGCGCTGGTGGAGAAGGTATCCTTTGAATCCGAGCTGACCGCCGTTTCCGACGAGGAGCTGGGCTACTACTTCCAGCTGCCCGAGGGCTGCACGGCGGCGGCCTATATGTCCTCC
>ENA-OPCW01000655-OPCW01000655.1-human-gut-metagenome-genome-assembly--contig:-NODE-655-length-18745-cov-4.644462_pt1 | contig 18745 bp, 16 predicted proteins | sample MGYA00241258_ERZ501496 | MGnify/ENA primary metagenome ERZ501496 (study PRJEB25962, sample SAMEA2042660) | human gut metagenome | biome: human gut; feature: human-associated habitat; material: faeces...
AACTTGACGGAACTTATAGTCACAAATGATATGACGGAGCGGAAAACGAAGATGTTAAAACTTCATTAAAAGCAGTTTTTAATGCGCGCCCTTTCCCCAGGTTCACCGCATGAGTCAAAACAATTGCGCCGAGCTGTTTTGCCTGTTCAAACAGGTTCCGATACTCGTTTCCGCTTCCGTCATCCACCACGACGATTCTCTCGATTCCCGCTTCCTGCAGCGTCTGCAGCAGGCGGATCATTTTTTCATCCGGTTCATAAGCCGGTATAATGACCGGTATCCGTTTTTCCATTGTGTTCTCCATTCCAATGTTTTCCTTGCGTTATTTCTGTGTACCCTTACTCTGGTGTTATCCAACGCCGTTTGATTCCTTTTATGGCTGTCCCTGTCGGCTTTCTTCCGCTCTTTCCAGTGTCAATGTCCCATCGTTCATTTGAAGTCGATACAACGTTTTCCACGCAAATTCCTCTGTATACGGCGCAAACAGCTCTTTTAACGCTTCATCCGTTTCATCTGCATATAAGTAGCCCGCATGGGAAGCCTGCACCAGCTCCCACACCTGTCCGGACGTGGTGTCTTCTCCGATTCCGCCAAACAGCACTGACACCGGAGATGCCTCAAATGAAATGTAGGTATTTCTGACCCACTGCGCCGCATCCTGCGCATTTTTCAGATACAGCACCCGCATCCCGCTGCCCACGTCCTGTTTGGACATTTTTTCCAGAAATTCTTCCGACGCTTCCGTGATCATGTTCGACCGCAAAAATAATCAAAGTTTATGGATAACGCAGGTGATTGGCTATATATTGTGTTCCTGATAATTGCAGGGATCAGCAGTTTGTTCGGTTCCAAGAACAAGAAAAAACGTCCGAAACAGATATTGGGGCAACCGGACAGGGAAATCGTCACAAACGAAGATAATGTTCCCGACAAAGGCTTTTGGGAGATTCTGGAAGAAATGCAAAATCCGAAACCGGCAAAGCAACCTGTACCCACTCCTAAAAGAAAAAAGAAACAACAACAAGTTGCAGACCCCTCACCATTTCTTGCCGCCGAAAAAGTGACAGACAAACAATCTCCTGCCGGCAATCGCCTTGTCGTTCCCTCAACCGAAGAGGAAATCCCACTTACGGATATCGAGTTCGACAATGCCGCCGAACTGAGAAAAGCTGTTATTTACACTGAAATACTTAATCGCAAGTATTAATCTATAGTCTTTTTTAATACCTTTGCGCCGCACTGTTAACTGAATAAAGTATTACTAAATTAATAATATCATGGCTTTAAAATTTATTACAGCTGAAGAAGCAGCTTCATTCGTACATCACGACGACAATGTAGGCTTTAGCGGATTTACTCCTGCAGGATGTCCTAAAGTTGTGCCGGGCGCCATTGCAAAAAAAGCAATTGCCGAACATGAAAAAGGAAACCCGTTTCAGATCGGTATGTTTACCGGCGCTTCGACAGGCGACAAGCTGGACGGCGAACTGGCTCGTGCCAATGCAATCAAATTCCGTACTCCGTATCAGTCCAACAAGGACCTGCGTGCCCTGCTGAATTCCCACGGTGCACAGTATTTCGACATGCACTTGTCTGAACTGGCACAAAGCCTGCGTTATGGCTTCTTAGGCAAGATCGACGTAGCCATCGTCGAAGCAGCCGATGTGACGGAAGACGGCGAAATCGTTCCGACAAGCGGTGTCGGTATCCTGCCGACAATCTGCCGCATGGCCGATCGTATCATCATCGAGTTGAACTGCCGCCACCCGAAAGAAATCCGCGGGATGCATGATATCTATGAACCGGCTGATCCTCCTTACCGCCGCGAAATCCCCATCTACACTCCGTCCGACCGTATCGGTAGCGACTGTGTGAAAGTCGATCCGGCTAAGATCGTCGGTGTTGTCAAGACCGACGAACCGAACGAAGGCGGCAAGTTCTCTCCGCTGGATGACGTGACAATGGCTATCGGCCAGAATGTTGCCAACTTCCTAGTTGGCGAAATCAAAGCCGGCCGTCTGCCGAAAGAATTCGTTCCGCTACAGAGTGGCGTAGGCAATGTTGCCAATGCCGTTTTGGGTTGCATGGGCGAAAACAAGGATATTCCGGCATTCAACGTTTATACGGAAGTTATCCAGGATGCCGTTATTGCTTTGATGAAAGAGGGACGCGTCAAGTTTGCCAGCGGTTGTTCACTGTCTGTCAGCAACGAAGTGATCCGCGACATCTACGCGAACTTGGATTTCTTCAAAGATAAGATTCTGCTTCGCCCGCAGGAAATCTCCAACAATCCGGAAGTAGCCCGCCGTCTCGGCCTGGTGGCCATCAATACGGCTTTGGAAGCCGATATATTCGGTAACATCAACTCCACTCACGTATCCGGTACAAGAATGATGAACGGTATCGGCGGTTCCGGCGACTTCACCCGTTCGGCCATGTTGTCCATCTTCACGACTCCGTCTACGGCGAAGGAAGGCAAGATCAGCGCATTCGTACCGATGGTTTCCCACCTGGATCACAGCGAACACTCCGTCAAAGTCATCATCACGGAATATGGCGTTGCCGACTTGCGCGGCAAATCTCCGATCCAGCGTGCACGTTGCATCATCGACAACTGCGTCCATCCGGATTACAAACCGTTACTGGAAGAATACCTGGCAATGGGTATCAAAGGACACACCCCCCAGAACCTGAAATGTTGCTTCGCTTTCCACGAAGAACTGGCAGCCAGCGGCGACATGCACAATGTTGACTGGAATTATTACATTTTCATTAAGTGGAAAGGCTATTATAAAATTACCTGGATGTCAAAACTCCGTTTTGACACAGCCCTTTTTTTTAGAAGTTCCGCCTCAACCACAAAGAGAAAAAGCGATCGTAAACCATGTAAAAGTATCCTTCTTTTGTTATGAAGTCCTTTTCCAACAGCCCTCTTAAAGCCGATTGAACCGAACTGCTTGACGGCAAGCTGTATTTATGGATAAATTTTCCGGAAGTCAGTGCCGTTGCTTTCCCTTCTTTACAAATGGCAATCATCAGCTCTTTCTGCTTTTCCGGCAATTGATAAAGCAACTCAGAATAGGTAAAGGAATAAGAATCCAAAATGAAGTCCACTGCCTGTTCAATCATCTCGCCACCGCACACCTCTCCTTTCGGAGTCATTGCAAAAAGAATATTCAATATCTTTTGCAGATACCAAGTGATTCCTTCAAAACGATTATACAAAGAGTCAAAGACTGTAATATCAATATTCTTTTGCGCCATCCTGAAATGATGTTGTACAAACTCCATGTATTTCTGTTTATCGATTGCCGATAAATGCAGGATAGATACACTCTGATAAAAAGGACGGGCAGGACTAATAAACATTTCACCCATCAAATGACGTTGTGAACCGGCAAATATAAAATGAGCCTTGTCGCAATGCTGGACATAAGTACGCAACAAAGCCTCCGTATTCTTTTCCGGATATTGTGCAACCTGTTGAAACTCATCGATAGCAATAATACAAGGCTTATCAGATACAGCCAAATAATGAAAAATTTCATCCAAAGTCGTTTCCGGCGACTTGATATCGCCCAATTCCAAATTCCATTGCGGCATTCCCGACATATCCAATGAAAAACCGGCCTTTAAAGAGACCAAACTATTAACAAACAACTCCCAAGCCTTTTGTCCTTTCGGTTTTAAAGTCGCCAAAATTACTTTTCCTAACTGAAAAACGAACTCTCGGAGTGTCTTGGTCGCATAAATATCAATCAGGAAGGTATAATAATTTTCCTTTATTTCTTTCAAATGGAAACAATGCTGGATTAGCCCGGTTTTTCCCATACGGCGGGTAGAGATGATGGCTACATTGTTTTCATTGACCAGCCAACGAAGCAACTCTTCGGTCTCCCTCTCCCGATCACAGAAATATTCGGGAGCGATGTAACCACTTGTAACGAATGGATTATTTAACAATGTCATGTTGTTTTCTTTTTACGCAAAGATAATTATTATCTTATAATAATCATCATAACGTAATCAGATTCCGATTTAGAGTCCTACCCTAAAAAAAGTCCTTTCGAAAGAAATCTGAATTTCTCCCGAAAGGACTCTTTTTAACGCAGAAAGGCAATAAGAGCCAGTGCGACCTTATCAAGGTTGTTTTCCGATATAAGCCAAAATACCGCCATCAACATACAGCACATGGCCGTTTACGAAGTTGGAAGCGTCGGAGGCAAGGAATACGGCAGGTCCCATCAAATCTTCAGGAGTTCCCCAACGGGCAGCCGGAGTCTTGGCAACGATAAAGGCATCGAACGGATGGCGTGAACCGTCAGCTTGTCTTTCACGCAAAGGAGCGGTCTGCGGAGTTGCGATATAACCCGGACCGATACCATTACACTGGATGTTATATTCGCCATATTCGGAAGCGATATTGCGAGTCAGCATCTTCAAACCACCTTTGGCGGCAGCATAAGCCGATACGGTCTCACGGCCGAGTTCGCTCATCATAGAGCAGATATTGATGATCTTTCCGTGTCCTTTCTTGATCATGGAAGGGATAACTGCTTTAGAGACGATAAACGGACCGTTCAGGTCGATATCGATCACCTGGCGGAATTCGGCAGCCGTCATTTCCACCATCGGGATACGTTTGATGATACCGGCATTGTTCACCAGAATATCGATTACGCCTACCTCCTTTTCGACTTGTGCAACGAAAGCATTCACCTGTTCTTCATTCGTCACGTCGCAAACATAACCGTGAGCTTTGATACCTTCAGCTTCATAGGCAGCGAGACCCTTATCCACCAATTCCTGTTTGATATCGTTAAACACGATAGTAGCACCGGCTTTAGCGAACGCAGTCGCAATCGCAAACCCGATACCGTAAGAAGCACCTGTTACAAGTGCAACCTTACCTTCCAATGAAAAATTTACCATAATAATAATATATTAATGTCCGAAATTCATTACTTCAAGTCAGAGATCAAAGAGAAATCCTGATCTCCGTAATCCAGGTTTTCACCTCCCATACCCCAAATGAAAGTATAGTTGTGAGTGGCAGCAGCACTATGGATAGACCATTCGGGAGACAAAACAGCCTGGTCGCCTTTCATCCAGATATGACGGGTTTCATCCACTTCGCCCATGAAATGGCAGATAGCCTGGTCTTCAGGGATATCGAAATAGAAATAAGCTTCCATACGACGGCTGTGCACGTGCGCCGGCATCGTGTTCCATACGCTGCCCGGTTTCAATTCCGTCATACCCATCTGCAACTGGCAGGTAGGAAGGACTTGATTGACGATCATCTTGTTGATGTTGCGGTCGTTGGACATTTCCAAAGAGCCCATAGCGGCAACCACAGCGTCAGCCTTCGTTACTTTTTTATCCGGATAGTTGCGATGTGCAGTCGTAGAGTTAAAATAGAATTTAGCCGGATTCTTGGCATCCTTGCTTTCAAATGTCACTTCACGGTCACCGGAACCCAGATAAAGAGCCTCCTTAAAATCGAGTTCGAAGACAGCATCCCCAGCTTTTACAACACCTGGTCCGCCCACATTGAAGATCCCCATTTCACGACGGGTCAGAAAGAAAGGAGCTTTCAACGGATCGATTGCTTCCAGAACCAATACCTCGCCAGCCGGCATAGCGCCACCGACGATCATACGGTCGTACATCGAATAGACCATATTCACTTCATTCGGAGTAAACACCTTTTCAATCAGAAAGTCACGACGGATACGTTTCGTATCATATTGCTTTGCATCTTCCGGATGCGCAGCATAACGCAATTCATAATTTGTTTTCATCTTCTTATAGTTGTATTATTTTTTAATTCTTAATTCTTAATTTTCAATCACTTGATCGCATGGTCAGCCTGTACCTTCTCCCCGTTCCAGGCTTTCACATTCGTCCATTCCGTATAAGGGGCAGACCAGAATTCATCCGTCTCCGGCAGTCCCAGAGGCACTAAACCAAAAGCACAAAGGTAGACGCTCCCCGTATTGATATAAGACTCGGAGATCTCGATTTGTTCACCTGTAAAGCCTACGCGCAACCAACCGTTCTTGTCGAAATTTGCCGGAGACTTCAACTGGCGACGAATGACGGAAGTCAAAGCGCAACGCACCTGCGCCGGTTTCACCCGTTCGGGCAAAATATGCATCAAAGCAGCTTGTCCTAACGCATGGAAAGCACCGAAACGGTAGCAGATGGAACGACCGACAACCGGAAAGGAACCTTCGGGAGAAATAAAACGTTCCAGTATCTCGGCATAACGAGCATGACGTTTCAACTGTGTATCCAAGAAATCAGCTCCCTCGATATTATGTTTCTTCATCACGACCAGCACGTCCGTCAGCATCGGATGGATTACGAAACTATTATAATAGTCCATGTGAAAATCAACTCCATCACCATACATAGCATCCCCTTTATACCATTCGTCACGGAATTTTTTCACTCCATACAGCATCCGTTCCATGTCACATTCTCCTGTAAACTCCAACAAAGCAGCTTCGACGGTCGAAGCAAAAAGCAACCAGTTGTTTTCAAAAGGCTTGATGTTACGGCTACGCTTCAATTCGGTAATCATCCATTCTTTTGCCTGCGGATCAAGATTCCCCCAAAGTTGTTTCGGAGCACGCAATAATCCCTGAGCCAAAAAAGCAGCATCTACCAAAGGTTGCGACGGTTCACCGAAAACCAGATAGTCGGGAGCCCCAGGATTAACAGCATTCTTCAAGCCTTTTACCGTCAGGTTGATATATTTCTCACGGAGCTTGCCTTCCGGCGTATTGTCCGGTCCCAGTTCCAGCCAGGGAGCGATACCGCAGACCAGACGGCCCACCGCCTCCAAATGCGAGAAACGACGACGGTCTCCCAACGATTCGTAAGGCATATTCTTCTTCAACGTATTATTGCTCAGATTGACAAGTACGGGGTCTGCAATGCGTGTCAGATTTTCCACCCAGAATGCACGATCTTCTTTACCTGTTGTTTGCTGGGCGTTGCCTGTAAAAGGCAGGCAAATCGTACATAGAATTAGTACGGCGATTTTCAATGAATTTCTCATGGTTTATATTCAAATTAATTTTTTCAGTCTCATCAATGCTTCCACATAATAGTAATCGGCATAGCTAAGCGGCACGTCCACCTCGCTGTTTCCAGGCAGATGGCCGGTCGAATGCTTGAGTACAAAGTTACAGTTTGTTCCCTTCTCCGCCAAATATTCAGGGGATGATAAAGAGCGCACCTGCTGTTCGGCAAAGTCCAGATAGCTTTTTGCCTCATCCGATTTATCCAACTGGCTCAATTCGATCAAGGCCGAAGCCATGATAGCGGCAGCAGAGGCATCACGCGGAGCATTCGGGATATTGGGAGCGTCGAAATCCCAATACGGGACTTTATCGGCAGGCATATTCGGATGGTTCATCAGGAAACGGGCAATATGCTTGGCCTGTGCCAGATATTCGGGACTGCCGGTTTCACGAGCCATCATCGTATAGCCATAGATTGCCCATGCCTGTCCGCGTGCCCAAGCCGATTCGTCGGCATAGCCTTGATGCGTCATTTTGATATGGGGTTTTCCGGTGATGGTGTCATATGAAACGACATGATAGCAGCTATAGTCATCGCGGAAATGATTTTCCATCGTCGTATTGGCATGCGTGACCGCGATATCATGGAAACGGTTATCGCCGGTAGTCTTGCTTGCCCACGTCAGCAGTTCGAGGTTCATCATATTATCGATGATAACCGGATACTGCCATTTACCATTATTGGTAAAGTCCCAGGAACGGATCGCCTTGATCATAGGGTTGAATCGGGTACTGAGCGAACCGGCGCCTGTCACCAGCACATCCTTGTAAGCGGGATTTTGTGTCAGCCGGTAACCGTTGCCATAGCTACAATAAAGCATGAAGCCTACATCGTGGTTATCCGTCACATGCTGTACTTTTTCCAAGCGTTCGGTAAAAAGTCCGGCATACTTCTTCAATTCGGGAGTAGGATTGTTTTCATACAGATACCAGAGTTCACCGGGGAAGAAACCGCTGCACCACCAATAGCAGTCGCTGGTTTCCAGTTTGCCATCTTTGATGCTCTTAGGCAACCGGCCATCCTGTTGTTCCAGCTCTTTGGCCATAAGCAGCGCCTGTTCGGTCGAGGCTTTCAAACCGCGGTCAATCACTTTCGCAAGAGGTTCCTCCTGCGGGGCATTACTACAAGACGACAACAGCAGTGTGGTCGCTAACACAGATAAACTTAAAAGTTTGTTCATAATTGGATAATTAGAAAGATTTTGGACAAATATAGGGATAAGTTTACAAATTACTGCGTATTACGATAGAAAAGCGATTGGTATACATGACGAAGCCCCGAAAATGTCATTTCATCTCCGGGGCTTGTGTCGTATCCTGATCTTGGTTGGTCTTTCCCCCCCCTGGTTTCACATCCACCTATATATATTTTCAAGTGAAAAATAAGCAGGCTACAATAATAACTAAGAAACAAATACACAAGTATTTACTGCCATCGCTACCACTCCTTACGTTTTCGCCCTTAGTCAAAAAGGTTTTTGACCTGTGTCGAAAGGGCTTTTGACCAAGGGCGAAAACGTATTCGACTAAAGGCAAAAGGTCTATGACCGGGCTGTTTGACAACAGAAACCATAGCTATTGTCGCTTAAACAGAACCATCCGGGGCCGACTTGATCTCTGATGAAGGCAAACATAAGCAGTGAAGCCACTTTCACTGTCAAACCTGCATTTAACCGGTTCCGTTTTTTCTTAAATACAGACTATTTCTTGAAATACAAACGTAACAATATCGTAACATCTCATTCAATCCCATGTAACCGCTTCGTAATATTTGTTTCGTTCCTTTGCAGGTAGAATAAAAAGGTAAACAAAGTGAGAAAGTTTTTCGAAAAGATTGTAGAAGGGGGGTTACTCATCAGCGGAAGCGTCAGCAGCTTTACGATTTTGCTGATCGTGTTCTTTCTGTTCAAAGAGGCCGGCGGCCTTTTCAATACTCCGGCCACAGAAGAAGGCTATGTTCTTGCCGTAAATAAAAGCAACGATGTCGGAAAATTATCACCGGAGAAGATCATGGACATTTTCGACGGTAATATAACCAACTGGAAAGATATCAGCGGGATGGATCAGGATATCCTGATATTCCGTTTCTCCGATCTGACCAACTATTATACGGAGGAGGAACTGGGCGACGAATTTCAATACGTCCCGCAAAAGATCAGCGAACTGGTGGCGAAAGAACCAGGTATCATCGCTTTCTTCCCCAAACAGTATTTACTGGAAAACGATTTTCAGGGAAAGGTACTGCCGGAAGAGAAGATCACATTAGGGGAGTTCTTCGGAGGGACGAAATGGTATCCGACCTCGACACCGGCCCCTATATTCGGATTGATTCCTTTGTTGTTGGGCACATTACTGGTCAGTATCGGCGCAATCGTACTTTCACTTCCTTTCGGAATTGCGGTTGCCATCTACATGGCGGAAATAGCGAACAAGCGGACACGCGACCTCTTGAAACCTATCATCGAACTGCTCGCGGGCATTCCGTCTGTCGTCTATGGTTTCTTCGGCTTGGTGGTAATCGTGCCGCTCATACAGAAGACATTCGACCTGCCTGTCGGCGAAACGGCTTTTGCCGGCAGCGTGGTCCTGGCGATCATGGCGCTCCCAACGATTATCACCGTTGCGGAAGATGCCATGCGGACAACGCCCCGCGCCATGAAGGAGGCAAGCCTCGCCTTGGGTGCGACCCAATGGCAGACAATATATAAAGTAATCATCCCATATTCCATTTCCGGCATTACATCCGCAGTCGTGCTGGGTATCGGACGTGCGATAGGCGAGACGATGGCAGTCCTGATGGTAACCGGCAATGCGGCCGTCATCCCGACCTCCTTCTTCGAGCCGGTGCGGACTATTCCCGCGACGATCGCCGCCGAACTGGGAGAGGCTCCCGCCGGAGGCGCACACTACGAAGCCTTGTTCCTGCTCGGCGCCGTCCTCTTCTTGATCACGTTGATATTGAGTATCTCCGTCGAGTATATTTCATCTAAAAGAAAAATCTGATTAGCATTATGGCACCTGTACAAAAGTTAGGAAATATAGATTTAAAGAAACGGACCTTCCAAAAGTTTGCATTCGGTTTCTTCACCCTGTTGAGTTATCTGGTCGTAGCGATCCTATTCGTGATCTTAGGCTTCATCATCATCAAAGGAGGCAGCGTGATCAGCTGGGACTTCCTGACGAAAGCACCGGAAGAGGGAATGACGAAAGGGGGAATCTTCCCGGCGATCGTCGGAACCTTCTACCTGATCGTCGGAAGCAGTATCATCAGTTTCCCGATCGGGATCATGAGCGGCATCTACATGAATGAATATGCGACAAACGGCAAAGTGGTCCGCTTCATCCGTATCATGACAAATAACCTGAGCGGAGTCCCGTCAGTCGTATTCGGTTTGTTCGGTATGTCGCTGTTCGTCAATGCACTGGGTTGGGGAGATTCGATCATAGCCGGTTCGTTTACGCTGGCATTGATGTCGCTTCCCCTGATTATCCGCACGACGGAAGAGGCTCTGAAAAGTATCGACGACTCGTTCCGGCACGGTAGCCTGGCTTTGGGCGCAACGAAGTTACAGACCATCCGCCGTGTCGTGCTTCCGATGGCTTTCCCGAATATCATCACCGGCCTGATCTTGTCGGTCGGACGCGTATCGGGCGAAACAGCTCCGATCCTGTTCACCGTGGCAGCCTATTTCCTTCCCCAATTGCCGGGAAGCATCTTCGACCAGTGCATGGCACTGCCTTACCACTTGTATGTAATATCCACGAGCGGAACGGATATAGAAGCCTCCCGCGGCATGGCATACGGAACGGCCTTGGTGTTGATTGCCATCGTCTTGGTTGTCAACCTGCTGGCAAATCTATTGCGTAATTATTTCGCTAAGAAAGTAAAAATGAATTAATTGAAAATTATTTATGATAAAGATTGATGCTCAAAACGTAGATTTCCATTACGGAGACTTTCATGCGCTGAAGAACATTTCGATGCAGATAGAAGCCAACACCTCGGTAGCCTTTATCGGCCCGTCGGGTTGTGGCAAATCTACCTTCCTCCGTTTGTTCAACCGCATGAATGACCTGATCCCCGACACACGTCTGGAGGGTAAGATATTCATCGACGGGCGGGACATATACAGCAAAGGGGAAAAAGTCGATACGCTCCGTAAAAACGTCGGGATGGTGTTTCAGAAACCGAACCCGTTCCCGAAGACAATTTTTGAAAATGTGGCTTACGGTCTACGCGTAAACGGCATTAAGGATAACGGATACATCGAAGAAACCGTAGTCAAAAGCTTGAAACAGGTCGTTCTCTGGGACGAGGTCAAGGACAAGCTGAAAGATTCGGCCTTCGCTCTCTCCGGCGGCCAGCAGCAACGCCTTTGTATCGCACGGGCATTGGCCATCTCACCTTCCATCCTGCTGATGGACGAGCCCACTTCAGCCCTCGATCCGATCTCTACAGGCAAGATCGAGGATTTGATCCATGAACTGAAAAAGGAATATACGATCGTGATCGTCACACACAACATGCAGCAAGCTGCGCGTGTAAGCGACAAGACAGGATATTTTTATTTGGGTGAACTGGTCGAATATGGTGAAACGCGTAAGATCTTCACCAATCCGGAAAAAGAATCGACCCAGAATTATATCACAGGGAGATTCGGGTGAGAAGATTTATGAATTATGAATTATGATTTATCATCGACACATAAATCATAATTCATAATCCATAAATCATAAATTATAAATCATACAATTATAAATCAAAACATGAAGGTTATTGAACAAGAAATAGCGGCGTTAAAGAATACGATCAACGAGATGTGGGCACTCGTCCACCAGCAGATATACAATGCCGGTGAAGCGATGCTGACCGGAGACAAGGAACTGGCCTACAAAGTGCTCAGCCGTGAACGCCGCGTGAATGCATTCGAGCTGAAGATCGACAGTGATTGCGAGGATATCATTGCCTTGTACGCACCGGTGGCTATCGACCTGCGTTTCGTACTTGCCATGTACAAGATCAATACAAACCTGGAACGCCTCGGCGACTTCGCCGAAAGTATCGCACGCTTCTCCGTCAACCTGCCGGAAGGAGAACCGATCGATCCGGAACTGGTAAAAATCGCACGCGTAGAAGAAATGTTACACGAACTTCTCGGCATGATATCATTGGCTCAGGAGGCTTTTGAAAAGGAAAGTTCCGAAATCGCGTCACGCATTTTCCTGAAAGACAACATCATCGATGAGATCAATCACGATTCGACTCCTCTGATCGCCCAGTATATCGAAGCGCATCCGGGCAGCGCACTTGCCGGCCTTTACATGGCGGGCGTCATCCGCAAGATGGAACGCTTCGGCGACCATTGCACCAACATTGCAGAAGAACTGATCTTCTACTTGGATGCGAAGGTGATGAAGCACATCGGCAAAACGGAAGAAAAGTAATATCTTTGCAGCCAGAATCAAACATAATCGTAATCGACAATGAAACGACTAACGGCATTCTGGCTGTCAGCCTGCTTTTTATGCACTATTCCCGTACAGGCGCAATCATTTATTCCCGAACGGGACTCCTCCGATATTTCCCTGTTCGAATATGCAACGAAGATTCCCAAGCGCAATAATGTATTCAACCTGGATCTGGAAATGCACGCTTCTTTCAATACTTTCTTCACCGGGCACAAGCTGGATGAAGCTGCTTTCCGTTTCAACCATATCAAGATCGAGGCGACCGGTGAAGTAAACGACCGTCTTTTCTACTGGTACCGCCAGAACCTCAACCAGGGGAATGAAGGCATGGATCTGGAGAACCTGCCGGAATCGATCGAATATGCGATGATCGGCTATCGCCTCAACGATAAATTCACGATTACCTTAGGGAAACAGGATGCTGCCTGGGGAGGGTTCGAATATGACCTCGATCCGTATGCGATATATGAATACAGCGACATGAACGAATACATGGATTGCTATTTTACAGGAGTCACACTTGGTTATCAGCCGACTCCTTCCCAGGAACTACGTTTGCAAGTAACAGATAACCGAATCGGGAGCATGGAAGACGCTTACGGCCTGCTTCCCGCCGGAATCGAAAAGCCACGTGCTCCGCTTTTCTACACGTTCAACTGGAACAGCAGTTATCTGGACGAGATTTTGAACCTCCGCTATTCCGCCACGGTCGGAGAACAGGCCAAAGGGAAATGGATGTATATGGCATGGGCCGGGCACAATGTTTGCACCGGCCCGTTTGACGGCTATTTCGATGTGATGTACACACGTGGCTCACTCGATCCGTTAGGTGTCCTGACCGAGTTAGTCCCTCTGTCCGCCGAGAATGAGGAAGGACCTGTCTGCTTGCGTAACGTCCAGTATCTTTCACTTGTAGCGGAGATGAATTACCGCTTTCATCCGAAATGGAACGCCTTCGCCAAAGGAATGTACGAAACCGGGTCGGTCTATAAAGCGGGAGATGAAGAAGAACTCCCGGACGGGAAATACCGTACGGCATGGGGCTTGCAGACCGGCATCGAATTTTATCCGATGGCGGATGAAAACCTGCATATCTTCCTCACCGGAACAGCCCGCTTTTACAATCTGACGGAAAAAGCAAAAGCGCTGTGTGCTTCCATTGAAAACACACAACGCTTGTCGGTAGGGTTCATATACAAGTTGCCGCTGTATTGATCAAAACATCAGTACCAACTGATCTCCAGCCTGCAATTCTACTTTCAACATGCCGTCGACAACCGGGAGAGATACGGCTTTTTGGTTGATCTTGATGCCCATATTCGCCGAATCGGCCGGGAGTTTGATACGGAACGAACCGGGAACCAGGGCTTTCAAACCGGCTTCCGCCAAGCGGCCTTCTTTCCATTTGGCAGACACTTCGCCGCCTCCGCGAACTTTCAGTCCTTTGAAACTGCCGCTTTTCCAGGCGGAAGGCAGGGCGGGAAGCAGTTCGATTTCTCCCGTCTGGCTCTGTACCAGCATTTCGGCAATACCGGCACAACCGCCAAAGTTACCGTCTATCTGGAAAGGAGGATGCGCACAAAACAGGTTCGGATATGTCCCGCCGCCGTTCGTCATATTTGTCTTACGGTCCACACACGGACGGAGCAGGTCGACAAACAACTTATAGGCATGGTCGCCGTCATGCAGACGCGCCCAGAAATTCATCTTCCATCCCATCGACCATCCCGTGCTCTTATCGCCACGGGCAATCAGCGACTTACGGGCAGCTTCGGCAAGTTCAGGTGTACGCTCCGTTGATATCTCATTGCCCGGATACAATCCATAGAGATGAGACACATGGCGATGATGAGGTTCAACCTCTTCGTAGGGTTCAAGCCATTCCATGATACGCCCGTCCTTGCCGATCGTCGTCGGCATCAAACGGGCACGCTTGGCAGCCAGTTCGCCGGCGAAAGCAGAATCAAGTCCTAATATGTCGGCAGCCTCGATCGTATTGGTGAACAGTTCGCGGACGATCTGGTTGTCCATCGTCGAACCGGCACAGATATGCGCCGTCTTGCCGTTCGGCAACTTATAACCGTTTTCAGGCGAAGTGGTCGGGGCCGTCACCAGATATTTGTTGCGGGGATCTTCCACCAACATATCCACAAAGAACAGGGAAGCTCCTTTCAAAACCGGATACACATCTTTCAGATATTCCTTATCCAACGTATAAAGATAATGCATGTACAAATGTTCGCAAAGCCAAGCGGCGGAAGTATTGGTTGCCCCCCATGACGGATGTTCGCCCGGTGCAGTGAACTCCCAGACATTTCCCAAGATATGCGTCACCCATCCACGGGCGTTATAATAAGCCTTAGCGGTCCGTTCGCCACTGGCAACCTGTTGTTTCGTCCATTCCACAAGCGGAAGATGAAGTTCGGAAAGGTTCGCCACCTCCGCAGGCCAATGGTTCATCTGAAGATTGATATTCAAATGATAGTCGCCGTTCCAGGGCGTATTGATCGTATTACACCAAAGCCCCTGTAGATTGGGAGGCAGCAAGCCCACACGCGTGGACGAGATCAGCAGATAACGGCCGAACTGGAAATAAAGCGCAGCCAACGAAGGATCGTCCGGGTTTTCGTGGAAAGCAGCCAAACGCTCGTCCATAGGCAAGTCTTCGCGGGAAGAATGTCCCAAATCCAGCTCCACACGGCCGAACAGGGAACGGTAAGCAGCAATATGCCCTTTCTTCAAAGAGGCGAAATCTTTCTTTTCGGCATTAGCCAGCAGGGAAGAGACCTTCCCTTCCAAATCCTTATCAAAATAATCGGTTGCCATACTCACCAACAAGATCGCTTCGGAGGCATTCCGCACGGAAACAGTCGAATCTCCCGGAGTCACATTTCCCCCTTTCGGCAGGATGACGCGGACACGCGAGGCATAGCGGAGGCCTTTCATCTCCAGCGTATCGACACCGTCAGGCAACTGCCCCTGCATCAGAAGGTCATTACCGTCGGCCGTCACCTTATAATGTTCGGGACGGTTCATCCCAAACGAGAAGTTCAGCGCCCTATCCGCATCGGCAGTCAAATGAATCACCCCCAAATCATCGGCAAAAGAGGTAAAGACTTCGCGGTTATACGTCACCTTTCCCCTTCTAAAAGAAGCTGTTGCAATCGCGTTGTCAAGATTCAATTCTCGTCTATATCCGAAGATCGAATCGGAAGTACCTTGATAATCGTAATTCAGCACGAGGTTACCTAGCAGTTGGTAACTGCCATACGGGACATTCGCCCCTTGCCCCTGTCCGCTCCCTTCGCCTTTGCAGACAAAAGTATTATACATCAGTTCCTGTGCTTCGTCGTTACGTCCTTCGAACAGAAGTTTCCGGATCGTGCCCAACGAGTGATATGCCTGCGGGTTATCTGTATCCTGCTTACTGCCCGACCACATGGAGATCTCGTTCAAGACAATATTTTCCGTGTCGACACCTCCGTCCGGCATCAATCCGAGGCGTCCGTTACCCAACGGGAACGATGCTTCCCAAATTCCGGCTGGGGCATCGAAATGATAAGACAGCGGTTTACCCGTTTTCACTTCCGGCATATTGCATCCTATCAGAATCATAAACAGAAAAACAAATGCGTTATATTTCATAATTACAATTATTTGATATTTCTTCCTGTAAGTATATATATCAGATCCGTTTGCGGTATACCTTGCTCTATAATTCCGAAACCACCTTTGTAATCCCAATTGGCTCTCGCAATTTCATACTTATCAAACAACTCTATCATATCTTGATACCAACGTTCTTTATCGGCTTTTGGGGTTGCGGCGATACAACCAAATTCACCACAATACAACGGGAGTTGATGTAAACGGGCAAAATCGACCACCTCCTTGAAATGTTTTTCAATCACCTCTTTGTTAAATTCCACTTTATTCCAATAGGAGAACTTGTCATACAATTCACCTTTTAAGTGTTTCAAATCTTCATCAGCAATCAATTTTCCCGGATAATGCACCTTTCCTGTATAGTCTTTTACATCCGTCCAACCTGCCCTATAATGGGTCAACAAGAAGGGATTATAATAATGAAAACTAATAATCAAGTTCGGATCATTCTCAGGTATCTTCAAATATCGCATCGTTTCATATCCTTGCCACCTATTAGAACCAACAAGTAACGACCGTTCGGGTTCTAACAGACGAATGGTCCGAACACATTCAGCTACAATATTATTCCACTGTTCATGGTCGTCAGCTACCGGTTCGTTCATCAATTCGTAAGCTAAAAAATCGACTGAATAGGTATGCAATTCCTGACTTAGTTGCTTCCACAAATCATAAAATCGAATCTGCTCTTTCCGATCAGTAAAAAGAGGTTTTTCCTTCGCATTAAAATGGTGCGAACGCAATATATGCAAATCCACGATTGCTTTTAACCGATATTTTTGACACCACGACAAAGCATTATGCAGCAAAGAAAAAGCTTCTTTTTCTTTGCTGCCATCGGGCGCAAACATCTGTTCTTCATCCACAGGCAAGCGCAAATGGTCAAATCCTACTTCTGACAAAAATTTAACATCAGCCTCCGTAAAAAAGACAGCCCTATTTTCACCTCTTACATTACTTTGTGACAACCAATGACTGATATTGACGCCTCTCTTAACCGAAAAATTGTTCTTTTTCGGTGCAGAAACACCACACATACAACAAAGACAACAAATACAAATCAACCATGCTTTCTTTTCCATAAAACTATTATATTTAGATTATCAACACTTTAGCTATTATTCCTTATCAAAAACTTTGCATATCGCACAATCTTTTATAATATCCATCCAATGCAATCAGCTCCTCGTGCCGTCCGCGTTCCACAATCTCCCCTTCATGCATCACGCAAATCTCGTCCGCATTACGAATCGTCGAGAGCCGGTGTGCAATCACGATCGTCGTACGGTTACGCATCAGGTTCTCCAAAGCCTCCTGCACCAAGCGTTCCGACTCGGTGTCGAGCGCCGAAGTCGCCTCGTCGAGGATCAGGATCGGCGGGTTCTTCAGAATGGCACGTGCAATACTGATACGCTGGCGCTGTCCGCCCGACAACTTACCGCCGCGGTCACCGATATTAGTATCGTATCCATCTTCGCTTGCCATGATAAAATCATGCGCATTGGCGATACGGGCCGCCTCTTGGACCTGTTCGAGTGTAGCCCCTTCCACTCCGAAAGAGATATTATTGAAAAATGTGTCGTTAAAAAGAATCGCCTCCTGGTTGACATTCCCCATCAGGCTGCGCAGATCGTACAAGGTCGCATCACGCACATCCGTTCCGTCGATCGTTATGCTCCCCTTGTCCACATCATAGAAACGAGGCAGCAAATCCACCAACGTGCTCTTTCCCGACCCCGACTGGCCGACCAGCGCTACCGTGTGTCCTTTCGGAATCGTCAGGTCAATGCCTTTCAGCACCCATTCATGCTGGTACTTGAACCAGACATCCCGGTAGCAAATACTTTCCGTCAGAGCAATCGGTTTCGGATCCTCAGGATCGTTAATATTGCTTTCCGCCTTCAGGATCTTATCGACGCGATCCATAGAGGCAAGCCCTTTCTGAATGGCATAAGAGGCCTTGCTAAGATCCTTCGCCGGATTGATTATACTGTAAAAAATCACCAAGTAGTAGATGAAAGTAGAGGCGTCGATCGGACTGTTACTGCTCAGGATCAGCGTACCGCCATACCACAGCACGATCGCGATCGTGGCCGTCCCCAAGAACTCGCTCATAGGATGCGCCATCTGCTGGCGGCGGTAAATGCGGTTCGTCAGCCGCCGAAACGTTTCGTTGCTTTTCTCAAAACGGTCCTGTATCTTCGCCTCCGCATTGAAAGCCTTGATAACACGCAGGCCACCCAACGTCTCCTCTATCTGACTCATCAGATACCCCCATTGTTGCTGTCCCTCGAACGATTTCCGTTTCAACTTCTTTCCGACCGTTCCCATCACATATCCGGCGAAAGGCAGCAGGATGAAGACAAAAAGCGTCAGCTGCCAGCTGATGGCGATCATCCCGATCAGGTAGATCAGGATCAGGATCGGGTTTTTGAAGAGCATATCAAGCGAACTCATGATCGAAGTCTCGATCTCGTTCACATCTCCCGAAACGCGTGCGATTATATCCCCCTTCC
>ENA-OPCW01000659-OPCW01000659.1-human-gut-metagenome-genome-assembly--contig:-NODE-659-length-18702-cov-17.398348_pt1 | contig 18702 bp, 20 predicted proteins | sample MGYA00241258_ERZ501496 | MGnify/ENA primary metagenome ERZ501496 (study PRJEB25962, sample SAMEA2042660) | human gut metagenome | biome: human gut; feature: human-associated habitat; material: faeces...
GCTGGGGTATTCTATGAAAAAGCCGCCCGATTTGACAAAAGCCGCGCCCCGGACTCCGGGGCGCGGCTTTGTGCGATTCATCTGTGCTTATTCGATGCTGGTCACAGGATAATCCTGCGCCTCGACCGCCTGCTTGAGGGTCTCGTCCGCGACGTCCTTCGAGAGCGTCACAACCGCAGTGCCTGCCTCGTGGCTGACGAGCGCTTCGTCCACGCCGTCGACCGCTTCGAGCGCCTTCTTGACTCTTGCCTCGCAGTGCCCGCACATCATGCCGGTAATATGCATCGTTTTCTTCATGGTTTTTGGTTCCTCCTTCGTTCTTGCAACAGGGTTCTGATTGTTGTGTCTCTTATGATCATGCCGCGCGTCGCGCAGCTTGAAGAGATTGAGCCGCAGGGCGTTCGACACCACGCAGAAGCTCGACAGACTCATTGCCGCCGCGCCGAACATCGGGCTGAGCGTCAGCCCCAGCGGGATGAACACGCCTGCCGCGAGCGGGATGCCGATGGTGTTGTAGAAAAACGCCCAGAACAGATTTTCGTGGATGTTCCGGAGCGTTGCGCGGCTCAGGCGGATTGCCGCCGGAACGTCGAGCAGGCGGCTTTTCATCAGGACCACGTCCGCCGCGTCGATGGCAACGTCGGTGCCTGCGCCGATGGCGATGCCGGTGTCGGCACGGGTCAGGGCCGGGGCATCGTTGATGCCGTCGCCCACCATGGCCACCTTGCCGGATGCCTGCAGCTGGCGGATGACCGCTTCCTTGCCGTCGGGCAGCACGCCTGCGATCACCTCGTCCACACCGGCCTGCCTGCCAATGGCAGCAGCGGTGCGCTGGTTGTCACCGGTGAGCATGACCACGCGGATGCCCATGGCCTGCAGCTCCCGGATGGCCTGCGGGCTGTCCTCCTTGATGGTATCGGCCACCGCGATGATGCCCAGCAGACGGCCTGCTCCGCCGAAGAACAGGGGCGTTTTGCCCTGTGCGGAAAGGGCTGCGGCCTTCTCCTGCAGCTGTGCGGGCACGGTGACTTTGGTGCCGATAAAGGACGCATTGCCGCCAAAGATCTCCACGCCGTCCAGCTTTGCGGCCAGACCGTTGCCCGGCAGGGCGGCAAAGCCGGATACCTCGGGGGCGGTGAGCTTCTGCGCGTCGGTGCAGGCCAGCACGGCCTTTGCCAGCGGGTGCTCGCTCTTGCGCTCCAGTGCGGCGGCAAGGGTGAGCAGCTCCGCCTCGGAAACGCCCTCGGCGGGCAGAATGTCGGTCACTTTTGGTTCACCGCTGGTGATGGTGCCGGTCTTATCCAGCGCCACGATCTGGGTGCGGCCTGCAGCTTCCAGCGAAGCGGCGGTCTTGAACAGGATGCCGTTCTTTGCACCCAGCCCGTTGCCCACCATGATGGCCACCGGCGTGGCCAGACCCAGCGCACAGGGGCAGCTGATGACCAGCACGGAGATGCCGCGGGCCAGTGCATAGCCCAGCTCCCGGCCCAGCAGCAGCCACACGATGGTGGTGACCACCGCGATGGTAATGACCGCAGGCACGAAGAAACCGGACACCGTATCGGCGATTTTTGCAATGGGAGCCTTGGTGGCGGCGGCATCGCTGACCATCCGGATGATCTGGGCAAGGGTGGTGTCCTCGCCCACGCGGGTGGCCCGGCACTGCAGGAAACCGGACTGGTTGGTGGTGGCAGCGCTCACCTTGTCGCCCGCAGCCTTGTCCACGGGGATGCTCTCGCCGGTCAGGGCGCTCTCGTTCACGGCGCTGGTGCCTTCCAGCACGATGCCGTCCACGGGGATGTTCTCGCCCGGGCGCACCACAAAAATGTCCCCCTTCTGCACCTGCTCGATGGGCACGGTCACTTCGGCACCGTCCCGCAGCAGGGTGGCGGTCTTGGGGGCAAGCTTCATCAGGCTCTTGAGCGCGTCCGTCGTCTTGCCCTTGGACCGGGCTTCCAGCATCTTGCCGACGGTGATGAGCGTTAAAATCATTGCCGCGGACTCAAAATAGAAGTCCATCATGTAATCCATGACCGCGTCCATATCGCCCCGGACCTGCGCGCCGGTCATGGCAAACAGCGCGTAAGTGCCGTCCGAGTTTGTGCCGAAGTCGACGACTTCGTGTCCGAGTTCTTTGAGTTTATCAACGACCGCGGCCTTCAAAATAAATCCGCCGTGGTCACATCCGATTGCTATTCTCATACAATAGCCCCCTTTTTTCAAATTTTCATAAAAATACTATAACATAAGACTTTCGGTTTTTCAAGCGAAAAATATTCGACTTTTTGTAAAAAGAAAAATTATGTAGTATTTTTATACAAAAAGACATTATTATATATAAACTTAATAAATAACAAAAAATCCGCCTGTGTTCAAGCGGAATTTTTTTATAACAACATTTTTCTTAAATCTTCGACGGTGTCGGCAAGAAAATCCGCACCCGCGTTTTTAAGCTCGTCGCCTTCCGAAAATCCGTACTTTACGCCGATGCACTTAATGCCGTGATTATGCGCGCACTCGACGTCGAATTTTCTGTCGCCGATCATCACGATTTTGTCCGACCGGGGGTTTCCGATGTTGTCAAGGACGTAGGTCAGAAGCACGGTTTTGTCGTCGCGCTTTCCTTCCATATCGCTGCCGCCGATAAAATCGAAATATTGCTCCACTCCGAAATATTTTATGATTTTTCTGCAAAAATACTCGGGTTTCGCGCTTGCAAGCACGACGTGTTTCCCGCTTTTTTGAAGATCGCGTAAAAGTTCCGCCATGCCGGGACATTTCTATAGAGAGATAGCCGTATTTACTAAGTAAATTTCTGATAACGGTTTTGATAGCCATCCCATGAAAATTACCGAGCCATCCAACGGTTTTACTGTCTGCCGAGAAAGGCAGTTCGGCAAGTTTCATAAGGCTTTCTACGGTTGTTTCCTTCTTTAACCCTTTGGAGTAGCGTTTGGCGTGGGTAGCCATTTGTTCAACAGTCATGTACAACGTCTTAGAGAAGCCGTTAAGCAATTCAAAATAGCAGAAGTAACCTATGATCTTATCAGACTTCTTTTCTCCGTCAAAAGCGATCTCGCCAGTAAGTTTGTTCACTTTACGAACTTCACCATCAAAAACGACATCTGCGTTAATGGTACGGTATTGGTTGGATCTTTCCGCAAGCTGAATATAACCCTTGTACCCCAGTTGAAACGTTGGCTCCATAACCTTGATATACTTTTGGATAGGCTTACCGTCTGAGCCTATTTTGGGCTTACCTTTTTCGTCCAAATCATCTACTTTTTTGCTATTATTGAAGGGGATAATGAAAGCGTACCCCAAAGCCTTATTGATTGGCAACTTCAAAACAGCAGCTTTCAGACATTCCGCTACAACCGCTTTCGGCTCGCATAATTGTAAATTTGAATCCGAGTTGTATAGATCAATAATGGAAGCAACAAATGTGGAAGCATTCTTAGAAAGCGCATTTTTAAATTGTTCCATTACAGAAGGAGCGTTAAGCATAGTTTTCAGCACATCTATTTTTTTTGCCTGTGCTGGCATTTTCGTTGATTGGGTACTAACTACTTGTGTACCACTTGAATTTTCTTGTGTCATAAAATTATTATTTAAAGTTGTTTGTATTCTTCCATTGTTCCATTTCCGGCAACACGTATCATCAAAGATTTATCTTTGCTAACCACGAGGTTTATTACTTGCGACATGGTAGGTATAAGATCGTTCACACTTTCCCGATTATCAATGAAAATGGGTGCTGTGATACCTACAGATCGACATATAGCGTTTATTATATCCAGCCCAGCATTGATTTTTGAAGCATTGTTTACATCGGCAAACGGCACACCATCTACAGAGCAAAAGCAGGTTATAGCCTCATTCCCATTCAACTTTTCGCTAATAAACGAGAACTTAACCAAAGAGAACATTCCGTTAATACGTTCCATCAACTTGTTGTCTTTTTCTTTCTGGAAGTCTTGTACCAAAAACTCCAAACGTTCTTGTTCTGCCAGAGCTTCATTGTTTTTATCTCTTCTATCCTCCAGATCCTCAATAACTTTATTGGAACGTTCTATAGTATCACGTTTACCCAGCTTCTTATTCAGCTCATCTATAGCCTCAGAAAGAATAGCCTTAGCTTCTTTCAACTCTGTTGTGTCTATAGGTTTGGCTTCTGCCTTTAACTGGTTTTCAAGATCTACGATTTCATTACTGAGAGAAAGCCAGGTAGGATCGGAAAGAATGATCTTTTGTGTATCTTGTTCTTCCGGCATATTCCCTTTACATTCATTGATATTATGCACCAATATTTCTTTCTCGTTACTCAACTGAGTTATAGCAGCTTGAATAATTGAACACTGCTTTTTAAGCTCTTCAACTTTTGCAGCTTTTTCCTTGCCTTCATTTTGCACTGCTTTCAGTCGGTTTGCCTTGTTGAGATTAAAGTTGTCCTGTAATTCTTGTTGCTTGGCTTGAATATCTTCTACCTCCAACTCTCTTTTACAAGTCGGGCAAATAAAAGCTCCTTCCGGGTACTGTAACGTTTCCGCATCTATGGCATAGAACTTACCTCTCAATACTTCCAAATCATTATTTAGAGCTTCGATAGTAGCTTTGATACGAGAATGATCCTCTTGTTTACGGGATATTTCAGCATCCTTGCTTTTAACTTGATATTCCAGCTTTGAAATATTATCCAGTACGTCATGGTAGGATTTATTGGCATTTTGTCTTATCTCATTTTCTCTTTGCGACTTGGCAAGTTTTTTGTTCCCGATTTGCTTTTGCAACTCAGATTTGGCTTTGAACTCTGCTTCTATCTGTTTGCTTTTATCGGCTAACTGGCTATCAATATCTTTAATTTTCTCTTTTTTGTCGGCTATTTCCTTCTCCAAAACCGCCCAGTCCTCACTTTCAGGCATTGCATCACGTACCGAATCAATTCTACCAGGAATACCCTTTAACTCATCTTTGATAGCTGATTTCTTAGAGGCTATTTCTTTTGCTAATTGCTCTAAGGTTCTGCCTGAAATAAGACTAATCAGCTCTTGAAACTTTGGATTGATATTGGCTACTTCCTCATTCGTAACGTTACCAGCCATTTCAAGCAACATAGCTTTCTGATCTTGCGCCTTCATGGTCGGGAAATATAACGGGTTAGTAATCATTCTAAAAACATCTTCCGGCAAGATCGCTGCTACTTCCGCATCATACTCCTTTTTCGTTTTGAGTTTTACACCATTCAAATAAAACTCTGTAGCATGGTTTTGAAGGACACCAGCGTTTACACCACTTCCCCATTTTTCAACATAGTTACGTTGCAGTTCAACATCTCTGCCATTGATAGACAATACACCAGTTACGCTATGTACAAGGTGTAAGATTGGTTTTCCATCTTCTCCCAACGTTTTAATGTTAAAGTTGGTATCAGCCCTATTCGTGCTGTCCTTCCCAAATAACAGCCACAAGAACGCATCTTGAAGCGTTGTCTTTCCTGTGCCATTTCCACCACAGATAAAGGTATTTTTATCTGTAAACTCTACTGTTAGATCCTGAATTTTCTTGAAATTCTTTAGGATCAATTTCTTTAAGAATACTTCTTTCATAATTTGTTTATATAAGTGTCTATTTTCTCTGTCTTTTCGATAGTTAATAATTCAGCTCTGGAGTATAGTATTTTGGAGCGTTTCTCTGCTCCATTCCTTGTAGGGTGTACAAGTTGCTGGCGTACCCACCGTTTTACACGAGCCTCACCGAATGATTTATAAGCCTCCCTTTGGGAAATGAGATCTTTTGCCGGAAATACCATTTTTGCGTAATTGGCAGCTCCAAGCTCAGCCATATCTTTACAGAGATTTTTAAGCTCGTATAGCTCCAGTACAATACCCATTATCTACATTTCCTTTTCCGTAATCTTTTAGCCCTCAACATTTTTCTGAAATAGTGCTGTACGCTTTCTGTATTGTACTGGTTATCTGTATAAAGTACATAGAACATCAGGAAGCACATAGCCGTAAATAGAAGTTGGTGCGAAGCTGAGAACGCAATAGCGCATACCAGGCAAGTAACCCCTAAAGCACCGAATATGGAGCAACCAACCAAATTTAAAAACGTGTCCGAACTCATATCAATGTTGCATTATTGTTATTTGAATAAGTTGTTTTGCATAGCATACCGCATAAACTCAGGGAACGAGTGTACACCGACTTTTCTAAAACTGTTTTTTCGGTGATTATTAACGGTATTCAAAGAGATAAATAATTTGTCTGCTATTTCTGAATCTGATTTGCCTTCATAAAGCAGCCTCATCACTTCAAGCTGTCTATCCGATAGCTTTGAATTAAATTTGGGGGCGCAAATGATCTTATCGCTTTTACACTCGCCACGTAGAGGACACCCGACAAATTCAAAACGGAAATTCCAGTTCTCATCAATATCTATCACATTATCGTATAGACCAAAGTTGCACTTTATAAATCTCCGTACAGCCAAAAAATCACGGTAACGCTTATTTTCAGAACTCTTTGAGTAAATTTCCATTAAAGCCGTATAAGCCTCAGTATAAAATTCTCTCAGTATTTCCAAGAAAGCCTGGATAAACTCAGTATCACTTTCTCTAAGTTGCCTTTCCGCTTCACCTAAAGGACGCATAGTAACTTCGCCTTCTGGTGTGGTGTAAAATTCGATAGGTTTCATATTACGATGCTTCAGGGAATAAATACTTGGCAGGAACTTTAAACTCTTTCTCTAAAACAGATTGCGCCAACGCATCCGGCTTTTGTGTTCCAGCGATCCAACACCGCACGGTTTTTACGGACTTCTTAGTAATCTTAGCCACCTTTTCTACAAATTCAGTTTTAGGAGCTTTGATACTACTTCTTTCGGGCAAATTCTTATACATTTGCGTAAAAGTAGGATAGTCTTTTTCTGTTAATTCGCTCATTTTCATTTGAAATATTATCACTCCTATAGGTTATTTTGCCTATATTTGTGGTGTTATTACTTTTATTACGTTGCAAATATATGTAACATTGGTAATATTACCAAATAAATCTCGTAATATTTTAGTAATATTTCAGAGGATATTATCATGTTATATTTTAAAAAGTCAATAAATGATTGATTTAAAAAGACTTAGGAAAGAAAAAGGAATCACACAGAAAGAATTAGCTCAACTTCTTTCATGTGGGCAGAGTTTTATTGCCAACGTAGAGAATGGCAGAAGGGATTTACCACCCGTCAAAATAGAAATATTAGAAAGGAAATTTGGTAATATTTGCAGTTATATTACCAATGATATAGAAGAGATAAAGCCGATAGAAAATAAGCCTAAAACCATTGCGCCAAAACAACATTCACAGACTGAAAAAATGGAAGTATCTACAGATATTCTGTTTGCTGGTGCAGACGCTTTTTCCAGGCAGCTAATACAGCTAATGAACGAGAAGCTGATAGCACCCTATTCTATGATTACCGAGAAAGAAAAAGAGATAGAACGGTTAAATAGAGAAATAGGTCGCCTCGAAGCATTGTTAGAGGTAAGCAAAAAAATGAATGCCCAGCAGGAAGATGTTGCAAAATGTGCAGATGCCGTATAGTATTTGGCTTTAAACAGATTAAATATTAGAGTATGGAAGATTATAGCAAACTTGTAATAGAATTGTACAGAGAGCAATTCTTGGCTTATACAGTAGGTTTACCCGTAAACGTAGATAGCATTTTCAGTGTTCAAGATTGCCTTCTTAAAGCGATTGATAAAGCAAAGGTTAATAATGAGCCTACAGATTACCTGGTGAATTTGAAAAATGAAGTTGATTTTTTGAAGTACCAAATTCTAAGATAATGAATAATGCAGAAGCTAACAGACCTATTGCAAACCGTTTCTTTGAAGCCTTTGATGCTCTTGTGGCAATGGGTAAGATAAAAAGCGTGAGAAGCTATTGTGATCCCAACGGTGTAGATAGGCGAAATATGGAGTTACTTCGTAAAGATCCTACACGAAACTTACTACAACCATTTTGGCTGGTTCCTTTGATTACCGAATATGGTGTTAGCGCAAAATGGCTTCTTACTGGAAAAGGTAAGATGTTAGAAAAATAAAGCGATACTTTAAACAGTGTCGCTTTTTCTTTTCCCCTTAACAATCCCCTATATATACTCTATTATTAATATATAATCTTCTTATTATTATATTATATATACCCCCGTTTAAGTTTTGCTTAGGCAATTTGCTTAAGCAAAAGTGTTTTTTGTGCAAATCATCACAAAAGCCGTTTGCGCTATAATAAACTGATAATCAGTTATATATTAGTGGTTTGATATGCAAACATACGGACACAACAAATTTTGCTTAAGCAATTTGCTTAGGCAAATCTTCAAGCAAAAATAACATTTTGCTTACCTTTTTGCTTAGGCAAATTGCTTAACCAAATTGCTTAGGCATTTTGCTTAAGCAAAACGCAAAGCATTATACACCAACAAATTACACTTTATTGGTGTGCTGTTGTATCATCTTCATTTTGCCTAAGCAAATTGCTTAAGCAAAATAGTTTTCTTTGTACTTTTTCATTTATAGGCTCCTTAGTTTCGCTGATATTTATATTCACCAGGTTAATTACTTTCCTGTTCGCTTGATCTATAGGATCCCATGATTTTTTTATGTAGATGTCCGTTACCCTCATACTATCATCAACATGATTAAGAGAAGTATGTACGGTGTATTTATCTACTCCTGCATCATTTAAAGCTATAGTAGCCCATGAGTGCCGAGCTGCGTAAAACTCCAAATCATCTACACCAACTAACTTTCCTACTTTCTTTAACCCCTTGTTTAGAGCCGTACTGAAAGTATTTACATCTGCATACATCGTATAAAACCTGAATACCCTTTTTCCTGTAGGATCCCGATATTTATCTACAAGAGCTTGGTATTCCGGTTCTACTTTGATTGAGATTTCAGCTTTATCAATGCGTCTTTCTTTGGTTTTTATTCTTTGGTATGTAATACGTCCGTTCCTATAATCTGTACAATTATATAAGTCTATAGCATTCATGCCAATTAAACCAAAGCTCAGCAAGAACACATCTTTTGCAAAATTGAATCTATTAGTACCGGGCTGGAGTATCTTAGTATATTCCAAATTTGCAATAGCTTGTATTTGCTCAACCGTCAAAGCTCGCTTTCTCGTTGCCGGAAGTTTCGGGAAATCAATGTGAGAAAAAGGGGAATAAGGTATTCGGATAACTCCAGCATCCTCATCGTTGAACTCTTTTTTCGCTCTGTTGTATATAGCCCTCATCCTATTTAAATAGTTGTGAGTTACATACCCCCTTGTTACATTTGGCTGTTTGTTTATCCAATCAGCCCAATTTTGCAAAAACTTAGCTGTTATTTCGGATAACATAACCTTTTCCCGACCAACAAACTTAACCAATGATCTAACAGCACATATATAGGTATCTGCATTACCTCCATGTCCTGCTTCTTTCATTCGTTTTATTTCCTTCCAGGTGTAGGCTGCAATATCAAGATCAAATTTTTCATTCTCATTATCGGTAGTAATGATTCTGATAATTTGCTCCATAGTCATACTGGTTTGCCTTTCACCCCAACGATCCAAACGTTTACGATACGTCCTTATCATTTCATCAGTAAGATCTATGTAATGCTGATTTTTGATTTTAAAGGTTTTCTGGGTAATATCTTCCTTATATATAAAATAAGGTGTAGCCAGGTATCGCTTTTCTCCGTTGTGTGTTACACGTATCTTAATATTATAGGTTCCGTCCTTCTTTTTTTGATGGGCGTAAACCTCCGCTTTAAATGTTGCCATAACTTTTGTAGAATATTTGTAGAACTATTTACTGCAAAAGTACCTCACTTATGCGGATTATGCGGTAACACGATCACTACCAAAATCTGTCATTTTGTACCCCCGATGGGAATCGAACCCATATTTTCGGTTTAGGAAACCGACGTTCTATCCGTTGAACTACAAGGGCTTATGCAGATTTGCACAAATTTTCAAAGAACTATTGCCTATCATTCAAAGGATAGATTGGGCTGAAAAATCGGTTACTCTTTAGGAAGCAATGGATTCGGGTATCGTTACTGCATATGACGTGTCGCAGATGAATTTGTTTGGGACGGATTTAGTGATTCTGTCGGCTTGTCGGTCGGCTTCTGGAGAAACGAAAGATGGAGAAGGCTTATTTGGATTGATAAGGGCATTCAAAGTGGCAGGAGCTAAAACCGTTCTTGCAAATATGAACAATATATCTGATTCGGAGACGATTTCGTTTATTACCACTTTTTACCGTTATTGGATGGAGGGAAACAATATGTTCGATGCCTTTTGCAGAACGCAGCGTGAACTGATAAAGGTAGATCCGGAGAATGAATTTTTATGGACTGGATTCGTTTTATTTGAGTAATTGATAGGGGAGATATTGTGTCCCATAAATTTTTATTTGGATGAGTTTGGATATTTAGATACAAAGAAGAATTGAAAATATAAAAAATATTATGAATAGAATTGTAATAGTGACAGGTGGAGCTGGAGGCATTGGCCGTTGCATCGTAGCACATTTTGCTTCTCAAGGTGATAGTGTATATTTTATAGACCAGAATCGGCAGGCTACTCTTGCTCAGATGGAAAAAATGCGTAAAAAAGGCTGGCAGGTGACTGGTTTTGTCGGCGATGTGGCAGAAAAGCAGGACTTAGAGGAATTTGTAGCTTTGGTGCTTCGTGAACACCCTGAAGGTATACATTGCCTGATTAATAATGCTTGCCTGATGCGGGGAGGTATCCTTTCAGACTGTGAGTATGAAGATTTCCTGTATGTGCAGCGTGTGGGAGTAGTGGCACCTTATATGTTGGCCCGGTTGTTCAAAGACCATTTCCAAGGGATGGGAGCGATTGTAAACATTTCGTCTACACGTGCATTTCAGTCACAGCCAGATACGGAGAGCTATACAGCAGCCAAAGGAGGGATTACAGCGCTGACCCATGCTTTGGCCGTTAGTTTGTCGGGTGTAGCGCGTGTGAATTCGATAGCTCCCGGATGGATTGATACCGGTGCCTATCATGAAGAAGCGCATTATGAAGCAGTATATAGTACGGGTGATATGGCTCAGCATCCGTCAGGCAGGGTGGGAGAACCTGACGACATTGCCCGTGTGGTGGATTTTCTTTGTGACGAGCGTAATTCATTTATCAATGGAGAAAATATTACGGTCGATGGAGGTATGAGCCGTTTGATGGTATATCATAATGATTGTGGATGGACTTATGAGCCTTAAGCATCGGGAAGGAGATAATTCTTTTTGTCTCTTTCTCGCTGTGTGCGGAATTTCATAGGAGAAATACCTGTCTTCTTTACGAAAAATTTACCAAAGACAGACTGGTCTGAGAATCCTAACTTTTCCGCAATTTCCTTAATATCCAGGTCTGTACATTTCAGCAACTTACGCGCGTCAGCACAGAGCAATTCGCTGATATGAAAACGGACGGTGTGTCCGGTGATGTGTTTTACGATACGTGAAAGGTAGGTGGTTGAGATGTGCAGACTTTCTGCATAAAATCCTATGTCATGGTGTTGGCGATAATTTTCCATCAATGTTTTTTTGAATAGTCTGAAAATATCAGTAGAGCGTCTTGCATAATCCGGGGTTTCATGGCGGGTTTGGGTCAATATATCAGCTATCTGTAGAAGAAAGAAACTGCATAAGTGGTTCAGAATACTGTCGTAATAGTTGACTGCATTATTTCTGCATGGTGAAAATAGAGCGAAGATTTTTTGCAGGTAAGTAGCTTGTTCGTTTTTCAATAAAAACACCGGTAGCTGATAGTGCCCCAAGTAGTGTGCCAGTTGTTCATATAGTGGCTGTCCGTCGGGTAAGCTATCAAAGAAAGTTGGTTTCAGATAAAGGAGCATGGCATGGAAGTGAGAACTTATAGCTTGAATCATGCACCTTGTGCTGGGAGTAAGTATAACTAAATGTGCAGGTAGAAGTTCGTAAGTCTGATATTCATCTGCCAGTTGGGTTGTTCCGTTTGTGACGAGAAGAAAGAAAAATCCTTCTTTCAATTCGGCTTTTCCTGTAGGAACTAATGAGGGAGTAAGTTCGCAGTAGCATGTGCTTTCTGTTCTGTTACCGCGCGTTTGTATAATTTCAAGCAAAATTGGATTCATTATCTTTCTTTTTGTGGGTAAAATTAAGAGTTGTTTCGTTTTTGACCAAAATTAGTTTCCCTTTTATGAATAAGGAATGAAAAAAATGAGGGAACTTTGCGGCACTTTTGATAAAGAGAACGAATATGAATAAATTTATGTGCCGGCGTTACCTGCTGTTTTGCGTATCCTTGTTTGTCAATGCACTAGGAATTGCCTTCATTACCAAAGCTGCATTAGGTACTTCGCCTATTACGAGTGTGACTTACGTATTGAGTATGTTCACTCCTTTTACCATTGGTCAGTGGACCATTCTGTTGAATCTTCTTTTCGTGGTGTTGGAATTGTTCTTAATGACACGTGAGGACTTGAAATCTGATTTACGCATGTATCTTCTGCAGATTCCTATTTCTTTCTGCTTTGGTATGTTTATTGATCTTTGTATGCATTATATTCTTTTCTGGCTTAATCCGGTTGAATATGTGTATATGATTGTAGCTTTGCTGGTTGGGTGTGTAATTCTGGCTGTAGGAATTGCGCTTGAGGTAAAGGCTAATGCAGCGATGATGGCCGGAGAATATTTTGTAAAGGTCATTACCCGTCGTTTTCGCGGTGAGTTCGGTTATATAAAACTCGGATTTGACGTGACGCTGGTGGCTATTGCCTGCTTGTTGTCGCTTGTCTTTATGTCGGGTGTCTACGGAGTACGTGAAGGAACCGTGATTTCGGCTTTGATAGTCGGTCCGATAGTACATTTTGTAAGTCCGTATTATCGTTTCCTGGATAAATGGATTACAGATGCTTCTGTGCAGATTGTACCCGATTTCTCAAAGGGACAGCATGTGGTCATTACCATTGCACGTGAATATGGTAGTGGAGGGCATCTGCTGGGTGAAATGCTTTCCAAAGAATTGGGCATCAAACTTTATGATAAAGAATTTATACGTATGGCAACCCAGCGGAGTGGGATGGATGAACAGTATATTGTGAAAAACGAGCAGTCCATTCCTTCATTCTGGTTGAAGTGCATTCTTTCAAAAAATAGTGAGCAGCCGTTGGAATCCAGTCTTTCATCGGATGATGTATTATTTGTGTCGGAAAGTAAGATAATTCAGGAACTGGCCGCAAAGGAATCTTGTATCATTGTGGGACGCTGTGCCGATTTTGTATTGAAAGACTATCCGAAAGTGTTGAAACTATTCTGTTATTCTGATTTATCTCATGCCGTGACCCGTTGCGTGAGTGAATATGGTATCGCACAAGCAAGTGCTGAAGCGGAAATCAAGCGAGTGAACCGTAACCGTATTCATCACTATGAGTATTACACGGGAGAAAAATGGGGAGAACCTCATCGGTATGATTTGATGCTGAATACCGGGGCTCTTGACTTGAAAACAGCTTGTCAGTTAGTGAGAGGAGTTTATCAGGGTTTGGAAAAGGCCTGATAAACCATTTCGGAGATTTGTGCGATAATGGCTTCTGTATCCTCCATGCTTTCCTGTGAGTCTTTGACAAAAACGACTAGGGTATAACGGTGGCCATTGGGGAGCTGCACAAATCCGGCATCGTTAATGGCAATGAGTTGTCCCGATGCATTGCGGTCGCCGGTACCGGTTTTATGTCCTACGGTGACCTGCTTGTCTTGTAGAGGGTAGACTATTCTGTTTGTTCCAGTCTGACAGGTGATAAGAGATTCCTTGATGAATTCCTGATGAGGCTTGTCAAATAAAGTCCGGGTAAGCAGGGCCTCGATGACTTTTGCGGTAGCCAGCGGAGTGCTCCAATTTTCATAGCCAAGGTTCAGGTCTTGGTGCATATCGTCTTCTGTATATTGGATAGAGAAATCGTTGATTCCCAGACTACGGATATAACGGTCGGTCACCGCAGGTCCTCCGGTAAATTTAAACAAGATGTCGCATGCATTGTTATCGCTTAAGTGGAGGGTATATTCCATTAATTGCTTGAGTGAGAACTTTCCTCCGTGAGGATACTGGTCTCTTAGCGGACTGTAAGTATTGGGTTGCAGATCAGTGTTGTCTACGGTGAGCAAAGTGTCAAAGGAGATTTGATGTCTTTTACAGTAATCTCCCACAGCCAGTGCCTGATGTAATTTGAATACACTCATCAACGGGTAGCGTCGGTTGTTTTCTACGGTAACAGTATCTTTTCCGTCTGCTATGATAGCTACTCCCACTTCAGCCTTTTGCTGTGAGATAAACTGATGGATATTGCTGTATAGTTCTTGAAAGCGATTGCCGGCCAGTACATAGGCTGGGAGCAGGATGAATAATAAGAGAATCAGACGGTTTGTTTTCATATTAATGCAGAGAATTTTCTACAAAGTTAGCCTTTGGGTGGAGAAGTTACAAAAAATCCGGGCATTCTTTTTGAGGAATGTCCGGATTTTTTTCTAGCTGGAGTTTACTTATTGTCTGGCATCATAAATTTGTTTGATTTCATTGGCAGAAAGACAGCGAGTATTGTATACCCGGAAATTGTCTATTGACATATTTGTTCCATTTACGGTTTTTCTTTCTATGGTTACATTGCCTCCCATGATGAATTTGATACCTGTGCCATAAGATGCTTGCGAAGGAGTACCTTCTTCAAATGGGTTGACATCTTCTGTAACAGTATCTACAAAAACTCCATCTACATAAAGTAGAGTGGTAGTTTTGGAATTTTCAGTCACATTAAAATCAGAGACCAATGCAATATGGTGCCATTTACCATCTGTGATAGTTGGATGTGTGAAGGTGGGCTTGTTGCTATATTGGTATTCATTATAATAACGTGTTGTCACAAACTTGAGACTTCCATTACTCATTGTAAATGTGAACATGGAAGCATTGTCGTGAGACGATACCAAATAGAAAATATTGCCATCACTGAAGTCTTTTCCCCAGAAGCTGACTGTCAGGGTGCGGCTGTCAGTAATAGGTTTAGGAACGATGAATGAACTGTTATCGGAAAGGCTGAACTTAACTGCCTGTGAGCCTTCGTCTATTCCTTCAACAAAAGACGGAGAGTTATTTCCGAATCCATTAATGGCATTTTCTGTTGCATCGTTAAAGTCTCCGTCAAATTTGTAGTATGCATAAAGTCCCTGACCGACTACAAGGCTGGAAGAATTGTCTTTCTGTCCTGTTATTTGGATAGTCTTTTGTGTCTTTCCATCCGAAATAGTCAGTGTAGCATTAAGTTCTTCTGGCATACTGTCTCGATCTAACAACACATTTACAGTCTGACTGCTTCCTGCCGCAATTTTTCCTTCAGTAGGAGTTGCCGACAGGCTGCTTTCATTGATTTCTTCGATAGACCAGTTTAATTCTCCCTTTCCGGTATTACTGATGGTAAACGATGCTTCACTGCTTTCTTTCCCAAAATCAAGGATTTCAGGTTCAATATTCATGATACCAGTTAGCGATTCTGTACCGGAGACTATCTGTACGGTTTGTTCTTTAATTCCGTCAGATACTACCAAAGTAGTGTTGATGTTTACTTCTCCATTACTGCGGTTGAGAAAAACCTTTACAACTTTAGAACCTTGTGCCGTAATGGAGCCGCTGTTCTCTGATAAAGTGATAGCAGATTCTGTCGGGTCAGCAATAGTCCAGTTCAAGGCAGTGTTTCCTGTATTCTTGATGGTGAGAGGTAACTCTTGCAGGTCGCTGCCAAAATCAAGGATTTCAGGCTCTACACTCATGTAAGATTGTGCATTTTTAGGAGCACACGTTACGCTGATTGGGAAAGAATTACCAAATGCAGATAACTTGATGATGACAGTTTGTACTTCGGTTATCTTGTCACGGTTTACAGTAAAAATGATGCTTTGCTGTTTGTCGGCCTCAATTTGTCCGGCTGCCGGGTTGGCTGTAATCCAAGTGTGGCTTCCTAAATCCAGGCTCCAGTCAGTACTTGTATTGCCATTGTTTTGAATTTTTACGGAGAGTTCCGTCTGTGTAGTTCCAAAGTTTAATGTAGAAGGAGTGATTTGTATAAGCGCGTCCTGTTTTACGGCAATCAGCTGCATGTCTGCATTGGAAACCTGTCCAGGTACGACTGTTACACTTTTTGTGTTGGTTTCATACCCTTCTTTCATAAATTGAATCTTGTACTCTCCGGCTTCCAGTTTCGGAAAGCTGAATTTTCCATCACTTCCCGTACTGGTACTAGCTCCATTAGGAAGGATGCTTACTTGTACGCCGCTTAAAGGTTGTGTGCCATTGGCAGCATCCGTTACTACTCCCACAATGTCCCCTTGTGTGATTTCTTCTTCTTCAGTGCATGATGATAGTGACAATGCCCCAAGAATAAGCCAGAATAAAAAAATGATTTTTTTCATGCTTACAATGTTTTTAATAGATAGATAATTTATATAACAAAGTAAACTTAAAAAAACATTGCTGTTTGTTGGGTGCAAGTATTTGAAGGAAAAGAAAAAACTTGTTTTCAGTTTTTTGAGGGGTATAAAAAAAGGATATTCTCGCAAGAATATCCTTTTTACAATTTCATTTTCAGTAGATTATGCTTCAGCGCAAGGAATTACAGAAACATAGCTTCTGTCTTCGCGACCTTTCTTGAAACATACAGTACCATCTACCAATGCGTAAAGAGTGTGGTCACTACCCATACCTACGTTTTCACCCGGGTTGTGAACTGTTCCTCTTTGACGAACAATGATGTTACCAGCTTTGCAAGCTGAACCACCGAATATCTTTACGCCTAATCTCTTACTAGCTGATTCACGGCCGTTCTTAGAACTACCTACACCTTTCTTATGTGCCATTTTCTTCTACGTTTTTAATGATTAAGCAATAACTTGTTTGATTGTCAATTCAGTAAACTGCTGGCGATGACCGTTCAGTTTCTTGTAACCTTTTCTTCTCTTCTTGTGGAATACCAATACCTTGTCACCTTTTACCAAGTGAGAAGCTACTTCGCAAACCACTTTTGCACCGTCTACAGTAGGAGCACCTACAGTTACAGTACCGTTGTTGTCAACCAACAAGACTTTGTCAAATTCAACAGTTGCACCGTTTTCAGCATTCTGAATGTGGTGAACGAACAGTTTCTTGCCTTCTTCTGCTTTGAACTGCTGACCGTTAATTTCTACGATTACGTACATTTTAAAATAAATATTAAACGGGTTTCCTCCGTAAGGTGAGCTGTTCTCTGTAGCTACTTTTTTACCTACACGGACTAAAATCGGCTGCAAAGTTACGGCTTTATATTTACATAACCAACTATTTATCTGAAAAAAACGGATATATTTCCTATTTTTTTATCAGTGGAAGCAAATCGGGGAAAATGGCTGTGTGCGGATAGGCTGCCAGTTCTTCATGAGTGGTCATTCCGTGAAGAATTCCGGCAAAATCAACTCCTGCATTTTGGGCGGTTTCCGCATCGACGGTGCTGTCGCCGAGGTAGAGAATCTGCTCTTTCGGACAGTTCAGACGAAAAGCGGCCTGAAGCAGACCTTCGGGTGAGGGTTTGGCTTCTTTCACATCTTCTCCTCCCACGATGATGTCAATGAATCCTTCGGGGAATATTTTCCCCATCAGTTCCATGATGCGGTAGCGGTACTTTGTAGAGATGATGCCGATACGGGCTCCATTGGCTTTCAGGGCGCGTAACACTTCTTCCGTTTCCGGGAAAAGTACGGTATTGGCCGTCATGTGCTGGTCGGCTTCCTTGACGTATTCTTTTCGGAATGTCTCCAGCGTGTCTGCATCGGTTATTCCGGTCATGATGGAAAAGGAATCAACCAGCGTCTTTCCGATGGTACGTTTGATGGAGAGATCGTCCACCTGATGGAATCCATGGCGTTCGAGTACATTTCTGTAGCACATCACAATCCCCTTGGAAGAATCGGCCAAGGTATAGTCAAAGTCAAATAAATAGGCTTGGTAAGATTTCATACGATTTTACTCTATATAATAAGGTATATGTTCTAGTTTTAAAAGTGACTGCTTGCGCGAGATGCCGCCGGCGTATCCGGTCAGGCTTCCGTTGCTTCCTACTATGCGGTGGCAAGGAATCAAGATGCTGATGGGGTTGTGTCCGATGGCATTCCCTACAGCTTGGGCCGCCATGTGAGGACGCCCTAAACGGCGAGCGGTTTCCATGGCTATATCTTTGTAGGTCCGGGTTTCTCCGTAAGGAATGGTGGATAAGATTTGCCAGACGGTTTGCTGAAAATGAGTGCCGGAAGGTTGCAGGGGAGGGCAGAAATCGGGTTGCCTGCCGGAGAAATAAACATCGAGCCATTGCCGCGTCTGAAGCAGCAACGGAGTTTCCTTCGCTATGGCTTCTTCTTTCAGTCCGTGACCGAAATATTTTTGTCCGTCGAACCAGAGACCGCACAGTCCGCTTTCCGTGGCAGCCAGCGTGATTCCTCCCAAAGGTGAATCATAGTGACAGGTGAAAGTCATTTTCAACAGTATTTTTGAGGTGAAAGAGTAGAAAAATGATTGTAGTGTACTAAATAAGTTGACACAATTTATTTAGTAACATGCGTAAAAATCG
>ENA-OPCW01000685-OPCW01000685.1-human-gut-metagenome-genome-assembly--contig:-NODE-685-length-18245-cov-5.393568_pt1 | contig 18245 bp, 20 predicted proteins | sample MGYA00241258_ERZ501496 | MGnify/ENA primary metagenome ERZ501496 (study PRJEB25962, sample SAMEA2042660) | human gut metagenome | biome: human gut; feature: human-associated habitat; material: faeces...
AGATTCTGCTGTTTCGCGCGCTGGCGTTTTCACTCAAAGAGATTCAGGCGATTCTGCAAAGCCCGAACTTTGACAGGAATCGGGCGTTAGACCAGCAAATCCATCTGCTCACGCTGAAAAGGGCGCATATCGACAACCTGATTACCTTCGCTCGCGGACTAAAAGAAATGGGAGGAACAAACATGGACTTTTCTGCATTTGATACGGCACAGATGGATGAATACGCCGCGCAAGCCAAAGCGCAGTGGCAGCACACGCCCGCCTATCAGGAGTACGCGAAAAAAAGCAAAGGGCGCTCCAAAGAGGCGGCGGCGGCGCTGGGGAACGGCATGATGCTGATTTTCGCGGATTTCGGCAAATGCAAGTCTGCTGACCCTGCATCCCCCGAAGCGCAAGCCTTGGTGAAGCGTCTGCAAGCGTACATCTCGGAAAACTACTATCACTGCACGCCGGAAATGCTGAACGCACTCGGCGCGATGTACAGGGCAGGCGGCTCATTCACCAAAAACATTGACAACGCGGGCGGCGAAGGCACTGCCGAATTTGCCGCGCGCGCCATTGATGCCTATTGCAGGTAATACGATTTCCAAATTCACCCGCGCCATCTGTTTGCGCCTTTTCCGTTGGAAATAGTATAAATCATAGATTCAGCAGCACATTCACCCGGAACACGCCGTTTTCCGTCTCGACGGTCATCTGCCCGTGGTACTTTTTCGCGACTGTCTCCACGCTCAGCAGCCCTGTGCCGAAGCCGGGGTGGCTGGTGGACAGCAGCTTTCCTTCACGGCGGGAAAGCTGCCCATCATAGCGATTCTCGACAATCAGCCCCATCATGGCAGGCGACAGCATGTGGCAAATCACGCTGACGCGTCGCATGGCTTCGGGCAGGCGTTCGCTGGCGCGCAGGGCGTTCTCCAGCAGATTGCCCAGCACCATGCACAAATCCGCCTCGCGCATCGGCAGTTTCTCCGGCAAATTCAGCTGCCAGGCAAGTGGGATGTTCTTCTGCGCCGCCGTCGCTGCGTAGTAGCCTGCAATTGCGTCCAGCGCACCATTGGCGCAGAAGGTCGCGTGCGCGTCAACGAATTCGCTCTCATACTCCTTCAAATATGCGCGCAGCTCCTCCATTTTGCCGCTCTCCGTCAGCCCGGCAATAACGTGCAGGTGCTGCCGGAAATCGTGGCGGAGGCGGCGAGTTTGTGCCATGTACTCCCGCAATTGTGCATAGCGGCGCGATTCCAATTCCAGCATCTGGTTTTCCTGAATCAGCGTCAGATTGCGCACGCTCTCCTGTGCCATGCGGTAGAACTGGTAGAGCAGCAGAAGCATCGCCATCATCGCCATCAGCAATGCCACAATGGAAACGCGCTGCATCCGGTTAACCAGCACCGTCGCCGGGTCTTGCGGCATGATGAAGATGATGAACGCGATGCAAATAGCGGGGATGGGGCTGACAACGCGCCACACGCGTTCCACCTGATATTCGCGCAGCAGCCATCTCAGCCACGGCACAGCCACCAGCGCGTAGACAATTGCCAGTAAACTTTCGATGCCGAGATTCAGCAGTACCGTGGACAGCAGGTAGATTGGCTGAACGTTCGTTACCTCGCGCCGCGCGTTCAGGCAGACGGACAGCATGAGTGCCACCGCCGCCACGGTGGCGGGGCTCAAAAAGAGAAGGATGCTTTGTGACACTGAAACATTTGGTTTCAATGCACGGCGGAAGAGCACGAACGCCAGCGCCATGAAGGGCAGCAGCAGCGTGTTTGTTACCCAGCCCTGCCAGCAGCAGACAGCCGCGCCGCTCGCGCATGCCAGCAGGATGAACAGCATCGCCTGACACGCCGTTCGTTTGGGCGAAAGCAGCTGCTCCCAGACCGACATCAGCACCATGACCGCCGCCGGCAGCATAGGCAAGAATTCCAGAAAGTAGCGGATGTACTGTGAAATTTCGATGGTCGTCTCCTCCCCTCCTGCGCGGATTTCGTCAGATTTCGCGCCGCATATGGCGGAACTGGTACTGCGTGAACGTTGCGAACAAGCGCCCCTTGTCTTTCTGGCGGACAGGGAACTGCGTGCCGTCGAGCATCTGGATGCAGTCATTCTCGAACCGCAGAACGGCGCTCATGTTGATGATGATGCCGCGGTTGCAGACCAAAAACCGCGGATCGGCGCAGAGCTCCTTTTCCACCTGCGCGAAGATTCCCGTTGCGCGGCATTCGCCCTCGTCGCTCATGATGCGGACGAAGTGGTTCTGCGCCAGCGCGTAATACACCTTGCTGTACGGCAGACGCATGAGTTTGCGGGCGAAACGCACCTCGATTTCCGGTTCGGGGTGCTGCAGGATGCGCAGCAGGTCATCCAGCAGCTGACGAATGCGCGCTTGCTCGAACGGTTTGAGCAGATAATCGAACGGATGCACCGGGAAAGATTGCCAGACGTACTCCTTCGAGGATGTGACGAAAACAATCGGCAGCGTCGGCGCCTGTTCGCGGAGTTTCCGTGCGGTGTCGATGCCGTTCGTGCCCTCCATGCAAATGTCGAGGAAGAGGGCATCCAGCTGCTCCGGGCTGATAGCGCTAAGCAGTGCGTCGCCGCTTTCGTAGCGGATGATGTTCGTCTGTCCCTCGGCGGTCAGCGCCTGTTGCAGACGTTCGGCGTCCTGCGGGAGATCATCGACGATGGCGATTCGCAGCAACATGCAAGGACTCCTTTCTATCTTGATGATACCACAGCGGCAGTTTTTTTGCATCCCCCATTGGCGCAGGAAAATGTGCGATTGAGGAAGAATTAGGGGGGGATTGGGTTGTGTGCGGACAATATTATTTTGTCAGATGACTGGCACTGGGCAGATGCGGGGTGAAGTATGTAGCGATCAGCAGACACAAAAAAATCTGCATCTACTTATTTTTCGGACGACAACACCGCTTCTTTTGCGCGGCAGTGTTTTTCCCGCTTTTCGCCCACCTGTTCACTATTTTTATGATTTTTCCACATCCGCCATCCGAATCCGTATAGAAAAAAGGCCTTGAAAGTTCTCACTCTCAAGGCTTTGAAATTAAAGACCTATTTTGATACGAAATGCACACCTTGTCACCTTTCCGTTAAAATGTTTGGAAATCGTTAAATGGTGCACACCGTATTTGCAGAAGATGCTGCATACTTCTAATCCAGACATTCCGAATCACCGGCTTCTTCGTTTCCAAGATATACTTTGTATGGTTTCCCTTGATAATAATTCATAATCTGTCGTCTTAATTTCGAAGGATACAAGGGCTGCAAATCAAGCGTAGAAATATCCAGCCATCCTATGCCAACTTGATTCGTATCTCCATGAAGAACAGCATCCGGCATGTTATCAATATATTCACAAGAAAAAATCAAATCGACACGATGAAAGTTTTCGCCATGAACACCTTCCACTACAAAAAGCAATTCTTTGCACTCTATAGCAATACCTAATTCCTCTGATACTTCACGGCAAACAGCTTCATTTAGCGTTTCTTCTGCTTCTTGACCACCGCCAGGCATAATATACCATTCTTCACCAGCATCTCTGATTTTGATAGCGGCCATTTTTCCGTCTTTGATGATAAGTGCTTTTGCAGAGTTTCGAATCCTCCCCATAATATTTTCCTCCGTAATGCTTAAAAGAAAAACTGGACACCCGTTTGTATACACAAATGTATCAAAACTGGTGTCCAGTTATGGTGCGGGAAACAGGACTTGAACCTGCATGAAGTTAGCCCTCACTAGAACCTGAATCTAGCGCGTCTGCCAATTCCGCCATTCCCGCATTGGGTCAGCGTCAAAAACTCTGACAGTATTTATATTCGACGTATTTTGCAATTTTCCTGCTTGCTTTTCAAAAAAAATTTATTTTTTTGCGGATTTTTTCGGGAATCTGATTTTCGCATAGATTTGTGCTTATCATGCAGGGGGGTCACGCCCCTGTAATACAAAAATCCCCCGCTGCCAATCCAGACAGCGGGGGCAAATTCCTTAGATGCAGTGATATTCCTTGAGCAGCTTCTCGATGTCCGTGCCGGAAATCTTCTTCAGCACTTCCTTCAGCGCCAAGCGCTCCATCAGCGGCAGATCCAAGTCGGTAATCTTCTTGCCGTCGCGCAGCTGCACCGTCGCGTTCAGCAGGTCGCGGATGTCGTAGGTGCTGCCCCAGACCTCCGGAACGCCGCGGTCAACGTTCAGCAGCGTGTACACGGCAACCATCGCGGTACGCATGGAGTACTCCGTGGTGAAGATGGTGTCACGCGGCACCTCCGCGAACTGACCGAGGAACGCGAAGTTCACAGCCCCTTCCGGCACAACGTCCGGACGGTCGCCCGCGGCGCGCGGCATGAAGAACGCGTCGATATACGGCATCATGACGGGCACGGTGTTGGCGCTGTTCGTCGCGAGCTCTTCGATCTGGTCCTCGGGCACGCCGATGTGGTACAGCCACTCCATGCAGATCTCTTTGCCGGTGCACTCGCGCATGGGCTTTTTGATATAATCGCCTGGCTTGTCGGTGAAGAGGGAGTAGACCCAGACGAGGCAGTGGTCCTTGGGCTGCGTGCGGAACTGCGGCTGGCGGTTGATGGTCCAGCTCATCAGCCAAGAGGAATCCTTCACGGTGACGATGCCGCCGGTGACGACATGGCCGGTGAACGGGTCGCGCTTGCAGATATTTTTGATATAGGGGATGATCTTCTGGTCGAGCGTCTCGACGGTCGCGCTCATCCAGTTGGTCTGCTCGGGGTCATGGCAGAACTTGTCGGGATGGCCGAAGGACGGGTCCTGCGCGGCGATCTTGCGCCACATATCCCAGCCGCCGCCCTCTTTGAGCTCGGTGTTGTACTGGGCGGGCTCGTTCTGGCTGCCCATGGAGGAGTTTTCGACGCAGCCGCCGTTCGTGATGAAGACGAGGTCGTTTTCCGTGAGGTCAATGGCCTCCTTCTTGCCGTCGCGGATGACGTCGATGCGCTTAGCCAGCTTGTGCTTGGGGTCAGAGCAGTCGAACTCGACGTTTGCGACCTGCACGCCGTAGTGGAACTGAACGTTGTGGCTCTCGAGGTACTTGACCATCGGGAGGATCATGGACTCGTACTGGTTGTACTTCGTAAAGCGAAGTGCCGTGAAATCGGGCAGGCCGCCGATGTGATGGATATAGCGCTGGATATAGAGCTTCATCTCAAGCGCGCTGTGCCAGTTTTCAAAGGCGAACATCGTGCGCCAGTAGAGCCAGAAGTTGGAAGAAAGGACCTCGTCATCGAAGAAGTCGGTGATCTTCTTGTCCTGCAGCTGCTCGTTGGGGGTGAAGAAGAGCTTCATGATCTCCATCGCGCCCTTGTCGGAGATGTCGAACTTGCCGTCGGTGTGCGCGTCCTGACCGCGGTTGACGGTCGCGCGGCAGAGGGAGTAGTTGGGGTCTTCCTTGTTGAGCCAGTAGTACTCATCGAGCACGCTCACGCCCTCGGTCTCGATGGAGGGGATGGAGCGGAACAGGTCCCACATGACCTCGAAATGGTTGTCCATCTCGCGGCCACCGCGCATCACGTAGCCGAGGTTTTCGAACTTGTAGCCGTCGCACGCGCCGCCGGGCAGATCACCCTTCTCGAGCACGTGCACGTGCTCACCCTTCATCTGGCCGTCACGCACGAGGTAGCAGGCGGCAGTCAGCGCGGCGAGGCCGCTGCCGACGATATAGGCGGACTTGTTGTCCACGCCTTCGGGCTTCTTGGGACGGGCGAACGCTTCATAGTTACCGCTGGAATAATACATAAATCATTTCTCCTTTCAAACTGTCTGTGAAACCGCTGATCCACGAAACACATTCAACCTTGGGAATCAACGGTATGTTTTCCTTTCGATGGTGAAAGCATACCGCAGTTTTGCGAAAAGAACAATCAGCAGAAATCGGGCGGTGATAAGTTTCTTATCACCGCCCGAAAAGCTGTAAAAATTTTTATCATTCTGCCGCTTTTGATGAAAGCAGGGAAACCGTCACGCCTTATCGATGCGCAGCCGCTCGAGCGCGGCACGGACATTGCCGTGGATGACGAGTTCGAGCCGGTCGACGAGCAGCTGCGGGTCGCCCTTCATATCGTTTTTGATCCAGTCGAGCATCAGACCGACAAAGGCGTACTTGTAGACCGTTGCGATGAAGGCCTTGTCCTCGTCACGCACGCTCATGCCCTGCGCCTGCTCCTCGACTACGCCCTCAAGCAGATCGTAGGTGACCTTGTAGAGGTAGTTTTCCACCTGCTCGCGGCTGACGGAGTGGTAGACGTTCATAATGAATGGCTTGTTGTCCTGCACGGCCTTAAAGAGCTGCAAAAAACCCTGCTGCCACGTCTCGTAGGTCTTGTTGCCTGCGAGCGCCTTGCTGGCGTCCTCCTGACACGACCACTCGACAAGGTCGTAAATGTCCTTGAAGTGGTAGTAAAACGTCATGCGGTTGATGCCGCAGTCCTCCGTGATATCGCTGATGGTGATCTTGCTCAGGGGCTTTTGCAGCAGCAGATTTTTGAGCGACGCCTCGAGCGCGCGTTTGGTCACCTGTGACATGGCGGTCTCCTCTTTCTATCAGGATGATTTGTTGACGCTATCATATCATGAGAAAGGACGGAAAAGGGAGAAGTTTTTGTGAATTCTCCGTAGAATCGAAAAAGAGGACGCTTATCGTCCTCTTTTTCAATTCAGTTTATGCTGTCCTGGACCGCTTCTTCAAACCGCACGGTGAGATTCGGATTTTCCTCCGCGCTGTCATCGAGCACGCGGCGGAAGGCGTTGGCGCGGCGACCGAGCAGCTCGTCAAGCGCCGAAGTGCCGCGGACGATCAGCTCCGTCGGCTCATGCAAGTCCGTCAGGCAGTCGTGCAGGGCGTCGAGATTGCCGCCGTACCACGCGGGAAAGTGAAGACCCTCCGCGAGCGCGCGGTGTAGGTCTTCGACACTTTCGCAGGCGGAGACATCTAATACAAAGCGCATGGCCGTCACTCCTCCCCGTACAGCAGTTCAAAGGACTTGTAGTGGTCTTCGGTGTAGTAAATGAGGCCGTCGTTTGAGAAGACGATGCGTTTGGCCCCGCGCGAATCCGCGCCCAGCGTGTCGATGTCGCATTCGGTGTAGGTGCGTCCGTCCGCCTCGGACAAGAGACCTTCGTAGTTGCCGAACCGGCTGCCGCCAATGCATTTGTCCGGCGCGTAGGGCTCGAGCGACCCGCCCGGCCAGCCGAGGGCCTGGGCATCTTTCTTGGTGATGAAGTTGTCCGGTAAATGTCCGTAGGTGTGGATATAGAGCGCGACGTCGTCCTTGGTCGTGTAGGCACCGTCCTCGTCGATCTGAGGGGCGGATGCATCGTCGTCGCTTAGCGTATCGGCGTCTTCAGACGGTGCGTTCTGCGCATCCTGCTGCTCCTGCTGCGGCAGGCTGGAATCGTCCTGCACCGGCGCATCCGCGCCACAGCCGACGAGCGAGAAGAGCATCACGAGCGCGAGCAGCCATGCGGTCAGTTGTTTCTTCATTGGGAATCTTCCTGTGGTGATTTTCTCCATCATAGCACGGCTGCGGGCAAAAATCCAGCACGCGCGGCGGTTGACTTTGCGTGCCGTTGTGCGTACGATAGGGGAAACGACCGGCAAGTCGGAATGGATCAAAAAGCAAAGGAGATAGAAACAATGACGATTGAAGAGCGCGCCGAGCTGGCGGTGGAAACATTTGCCGCGGGAAAGGGCAACTGCACCCAGTCGGTGCTGTGCGCGTGGGAGGATAAAATTTCCGTCGACCACGATACGTTGATGAAGCTCGGCGCGGGTTACGGCGCGGGCATGGGCTGCATGCAGGCCACCTGCGGCGCGCTGATCGGCGCGGTGATGGCCGCGGGCAGCGTGACGGACGGCAAGGGCACGCCGCGCACGGCCCGCAGCATCCTTACGAGCTTTCAGGAAAAGAGCGGCGCGACGATCTGCAAGGACTTAAAGGGCGTGGAGACCGGCAAGGTCCTCTGTCCCTGCGCGCAGTGCGTTCGCAACGCCGTCCTCGCCGCAGGAGAGATGCTGGGGGAGTAAAGGGAGAAAAGCCCAGTTCGCTGAGAGCGCTGAGTAAAAAATAAAACCACCATCGAAAGATGGTGGTTTTATTTGGCGCAGTAGGAGAGATTCGCTCGCGGTGTTACCACACCGCGACTCGGAAAGCGGCGAAACGCTGCCAGTGGCAGAGAAAGTGAGCCGCTTTCGAGGAAGTGGCACGATCGACGGGACTGGACAAGTCGCGTCGATCGTGATGCCACGACGGTGTAGGCGAGCACTAAACGCCCCACTGGGGCGTTTTTTCGCTTCGCTCATGCCCTGTTCGAATCTCTGGATACAAAAAAGAACACCACCCTGTTGGGTGGTGTTCTTTTTGGCGCAGCAGGAGAGATTCGAACTCTCGGTACGCTTTTGACGTACACACGATTTCCAGTCGTGACTGCTATTTTCTACTATTTCTAAATGCAATATCTAGTAGTAAATACCTTAACTTCTCTAGTTTTATCATATATCTAGTATTAAGTTAATAGAGATTCTTGAAAGCAATTACAAGATTCTTCTATGTTTTTATAATAACAAAATAAATCGTAATTGTCAATGAGATTATCATATTATAAAATAATTTATATTTCTAGAAAGATAGTAGAAATTATTTTATTAGTTTTATATTATTTGATATACCTAATAATGCTTTCTATATTATATTACTTATATCTTCTTCTATATATTTTTCAATCTCTGTTTCCTACAATTTCTAAACAGTATCCTATCTTATTTCTCTATATATTTTTGCTTTTTGTTCTCTGTAGTTTTCCGCTATACTATTTCTGTTCTATTGGTAGTAGGCCCAATCAGGCATTTTCCCTGTGTCGTGTAAAAAGTCAATCTATTCTTTTGAAAACATAAAAAATCCTTTCATTGTATTGTTTATGTAATATTCTGTAGTATTTCTCTATTCGAAGAGAGTATAGCTATATCCATTTTGAATACAGCTATACTCTTTTTGATTAAAAGGTGAAAGTATCATCTTTGTTTACAGTAACTATTATTTCCTCGCGCCTAGGGCGTTCATAAAAATTGTAGTTATTCCCCTAGGTGTTTACAAGGTAGCCTTTCTAGACCAATTCCGCGACGGCTCTATCGTATGAGCTTTTACTGCCTATACCCCATTTGAGCGCGTCGACCTTACTTAAAGCAAAGGTATAGCCGTTTTGGTTCTTATTCAGATAACACCACAACTTGAATGATTCTCCTTTTAGATCGAGCATAGCCGACAATAGAGCCTAGAGGTTATACATAGCGTAAAGGTTATTCTTATCGCATCGTTCTTTCTCTACGCGCACGGTCTTTTGATTAGGATTTGTTTCATTCATCGGCGGATACCTCTTTCCTTTGCTTCTGGTAAGCTCTAACATTATCCGCGCGAGACAGCCAACGCAAGTTTTCAACGCAGTTGTTTGTCTTATCCATATCTATGTGATCTACGGTGTCTTTCTCTATTGGATTGTCGTTAGGGATAAATGACAATGCCACAAGCTGATGGACTAGGTAGGTTCGGCGGTGTCCGTCCCTAATGTCTACTCTTAAATATCCTCGCTGATTTGAATAAGGCTTTAATAGCCGTGTTCGCTTTCCCTAGAAGCTCTTAACTCTCCCTCGGTTGCTGATGTAATACTTTCCTCGGCGGTCGATAGGCTTCCATTCCTCACCATCTAAATCTTCAATGAGGTCTAGCGAATACTCCTTGCCAAAAGCACGCCGATAAAGCGGCTTAATTGCTCTGTATACGCTTTTTCCGTCGGTGGTAGTGAGTTTATACCTCTCACCTTTGCCTTTTCGTATAGGCTGTTTATTTGCCGTTTCTACAATGTCTCCCTACAATGTAATAGCATAGTCCTCTCTATAGCCTAGCTATTGGAGCGGATAATAGTTATTGGTATCTTCCATTCCTTATGTCTCCTTTAAGTTTTCTATGATTTCCTATAGGCGTTTCTATTTCTTTTCCCCTAGGTTAAAATATCCTTTTATCCAACAGTAAAAACTATCCTATGATACTTCTAGATATTCAGCTATTTCCTTATAGCTGATGTTCTACAATGCCCTTAGCAGTTTACATTCTTTCCTTAAAATATCATTCATCTAAATCTTCCTTTCTATCCTTACTACGAAAATCTATAGTAGCACCACAAAATAAAGAATGCCCCGCCTGCGAATTGTCGCTGTCGGCGGGACATTCCTTATTCGATACCAATAGATTACCGCTATTGTATATGAAAATCTTTTCTTATACTTTTAATAGTTTTGTCCTAGGGTGATTGATAGGCGAATGGGGGGGAGTATTACGGGAGTTTCTGATTATTCACCCTAACCCCTGCTTTTAGGTGGAAATTGCTCTCACGAAGTATCAATACTATTCCTACTTCGGTTAATCCCTAAAGTCAAACAAGTCTTTGGGACTTACGTCTAGGACTTCACATAGCCTAAATATTACATCAAAAGAAACGCCTACATTTCCTAACTCTATCGCGCTTATGTGGCTTCGATCTATGTCTACCAGCTCAGCAAGCTGTAGTTGCGTGAGCTTCTTTCGCTTGCGATAGTAGACTACATTCAGACCAAATTTTTCGTAAAGGTTTTTATACTCTTTTCGCATACTAATCACCTCTACAATATTTTAGGGAGACAATCAGTAGTGATAAACCTTGCTAAAACATCGTAGTGCTATTGACACAAGTCATTTTGCTTGTTAAACTAGTATTATCAAAAACGAGAGGAAGGAAAACTATGAAGAAGCTAGTCCCTATTATTCTATCCCTTGCTATGCTCTTTAGCCTTTGTTCCTGTGGCGGCGGGGCATCAAAGCATCAGGAAGAAACGGCGGAACGATACGAAATCGGAGATACCGTTTCAACCGATATTTTTGAATTTACACTAGATGCAGCCGCCCTCACAATTGCGCTTAATTGTTCCTACGATGATAACTACTTTACTCCAAAGGACTATAGCGCACAATCTGATTCAGGCAATCCCTTTGTAGCACCAGTCGGACACACCTATGCCGCTTTTACCTATACAGTAAAATGCCTAGACCGTTCTGACAATGAGTTTCACGACGGAATCAGCGGTGCTGTATCCATTGAGTATGATGGTAAGACTTACAAAGGAAAGTATCCCGATGATACCAAAGATGGAGCATACTACTTATACGAAGATAAAGACTATATTGATGTAGACCAGTCATTGAAGACAGACAAGGCAAAAGAATGGCATAGCGGAGCAAGCAACAATATGTTGCTCTTTGCTGGCGCAACGGAATCTAGAAGAGCCATTATTGATTTACCCATTGACATTGAAGATTTAGATTCGCCTTTTATCCTGAATGTTTCTGTTCCATGTTCTGATGGAAGTGAAACGGTGTTCTCATATTCTATTGGTGAGTAAATAAAGAGGGGCGGGAAACCTTATGTTTCCCGTCCCTCTTCCTGTTCTTCCATAAAGATAAAATAGCCGATTTCCTCTAAATCCATATCATAACCCCCATTCCTTTACTCTCCGATAGAATGTGTTTGGCTTAACATCTAATTGCTTCATTGCTTCGACCGCCGTTATCTTATCTGCTCTCCATTCCTTTACAACGGCTTCAAAGCGCTCTCTATCAATCTTCATTTTCTGCCGTCCCTGATATAGCCCCTGCTCCTTTGCGATTGCTATGCCCTCTCTCTGGCGCTCTAGAATACTTTCACGCTCTAGCTCTGCCATAGCGCCGAACACGGTCAGCATAAACTTACCTTGCGGGGTAGAGGTGTCAATGCTTTCTTTCAGGCTGATAAAGTCCACGCCTTTGTTGGTAAGTTGTTCGATGATTGTTAAAAGGTCTTTGGTATTTCTAGCGATACGGCTAATGCTTTCTGTAATTACTACATCACCTTTACGGCAAAAGGCAAGTAAGGCTTTTAACTGTGCTCTCTCTGCGTTCTTTCCGCTCTGCTTATCTATAAATAGATTCTCTTTCTCTACGCCTTTCTCTAACAATGCTCTAGTCTGTCGTTCTTCGTTCTGCTCTACAGTCGAAACACGGATATAGCCTAACTTCATTTCTAGCACATTCCTTTCAATCACAATATCTTATCTCTATCTTTGGGTTCTATCTCCTTTGTATGTCAATAGAATATCATATATTTTGAAATATGTCAATAGCTATTTTATAACTTAAATGATACATTTATAGAGCGCGTTTAGATATGTCGTTAGGGTATACCCAAAAGCAATACTTTTCTATGTTGACAGTAAACCCCTGTAAGACTATACTAAAGACAGCGTTCCCCAATAATAAAACAAAGAAAGAGGTATTTATTATGGCGTCCGCAAAGAAAACACTTAATCCCTTAACCGATACTCCTACGAACAAGGTCGAAATTACCAAACCATTTATGCTCGCATATATGCGTCAAGTTGCTAGCGAAGAAGATAAGGCGTGGTTCAAAAAGATTGTTGCTGATGCTAATAATCAAAAGGAATATGTCAACAAGCTGAACGGACAGCCCTACACGGACATTGACATTCCAAAGGTTCGCAAGCTCTTTACTGATCGTTTCTTCCCCCAGCTTAACGCAAAGAAAGAAAAGAATAAATCCTTTATTGATTCTATTCTTGATCTCTAATTATAAAAGACGGGATAAGGCCTTACACCTTATCCCGCCTTTGCTTTTCTAACTATTATTTCTTTTGGTTGCTATAGTTTGTCCACTAGATGTTCTCAACTTTGATAGTGTAGAATGTTCTTCTATCTCTGCCTTTATATCTCCGCCATAGAGGTTAGAATAACGCTTCACCATATCTAGATCACTATGCGTCATTACTTTTGATAGGGAGATAATATCGCCACCGCTTGTTATCCAATTCTTTGCGAATGTATGACGGAATAGGTGTAAACTTGTTTTCTCTACACCTCTATGTCGGTTATAGTGTGCGATAGTCGTAGAAAGTCCGCCCCTTGTCAACTGCTCGCCATAGATGTTACAGAATAAAAAATCCTCTGGCTCAATGTCTCCGCCTGATCTCCAATAGGAGATATATTCGGTAAGGGTATCTTTACACTTCTTTTCTAGGCCTACACTAACGACCTTGTGGGCCTTTGTCGTATTAAAAATGATATAACCGTTCTCTAGGTCTACATCTTTCAGTCGGATATTTAAGAGGGTATTTGATCTAGCACCTGTAGATAAAAGCAAATTGATTATAGTGAAGTCTCTAAAGTCCGTAAAATCTCTAATATCAGGCTTGATAAGGAGCTTTTTCAATTCCTTATCGGTGTAGACCGGTTTCATCGGCGGTTCTACTTCCTTGATAGGACATTTGAAACCATCAAGCAGACCGATTTCTTCGCAAAAATTTCCAAAAGCTCTATAGCCCCGTAAGTAAGAATTAACTGTCTGTTGGCTCACATCGCCTAGGCTCTTCATAAAGAAAAGCTGAAAGCCGTCCTGCGTCATAATGTCTATGGGACAATTTTCAGGTGTGTCATTAAAGCTTTCGTTGATGAAGCTAACGAACTTCTTATAGAAGCGGTCATAGAAAGCCAATGTCTGCGGACTGTTGCCTCGTTCCTCTTGATTGATTTTGAACTTTAGGTAAGCGTGTTGAACGGAGACTTCTGCCCCTGTGTATTCGCGGTAGTTATTTCCTAAACGCCTTAACTTGTCCTCTCTACTTGCGGTTTTCTTCGCTGTGGTAAGTCTTTCTCGTTTAGCCATAATCATTACCCCCTAATCAGTTTAGCATACTCGATACACGATTCGCAAGAAAAGATTCGAAAAAGCAGATACACGATTAGGCCCTTTTTCAATGCTTTTGGAGAGGTCGCAATGATTACCCAAGAACATAAAGAAAAAGGCCTGAACCCTTAGAAACTAAAGGTTCAGGCTAATGGCGCAGCAGGAGAGATTCGAACTCTCGGTAGGCTTTTGACCTACACACGATTTCCAGTCGTGCTCGTTATGACCGCTTCGATACTGCTGCGTATCGGTGCGCTCGACAGCAAAAATGATTATACCAAAAATCACAGCAAAGTCAAGCACAAATTCGAAAAATGCGCGATTTTCTGAACGGCGCCTTCACTTGCAATTTTTGCCGCCATCTTTTATACTGACAAAAAGACCCTTTGGGGAGGGAGTATCATGAGCAGTAGCATCTATCGCGCCGTGAACACGACGCTCATTTATATTGAATGCGGCGGCGAATACCTGATGCTGCACCGCACGAAAAAGGAGAACGACTGCAATCGCGACAAGTGGATCGGCATCGGCGGCAAGTTTGAAGAGGGCGAGAGCCCGGAGGAGTGCGCACTGCGCGAAACGAAGGAGGAGACCGGCCTCGCCCTGACCTCTTACCGCTATCGCGGCATCGTGACATTCGTGTCGGACAAGTGGGAGAGCGAGTACATGCACCTTTTCACTGCCGACGGCTTTGAGGGAACGCTCAAGGACTGCGATGAGGGCGAGCTTGCGTGGATCAAAAAGAAAGATCTGCTGGCGCTGCCCGCGTGGGAGGGCGACAAGATCTTTTTGCGCTTGCTCGACGAAAACGTACCGTTTTTCTCGCTCAAGCTGCGTTACGAGGGCGAAACGCTCGCGGAGGCGAAGCTCAACGGGAAAGCGTTGGAGGTGCGGCATGGATAAGCTGCTCGTGTCGGCCTGCCTTCTCGGCACGCCCTGCCGCTACGACGGAAAAAGTAAAGCGGACGCGCGCGTGCAGGCGTTGGTGGGAAAATATGAAATTGTTCCTGTCTGCCCCGAACAGCTCGGCGGTCTCCCGACGCCGCGTGTGCCCAGCGAACGGCGGGGCGAGCGTGTCGTCACAGCGGGTGGCCGCGATGTGACAGAGGCGTACCGCCGCGGTGCGGAGGCAGCTCTCGCGCTGTGCCAGCAAAACGGCTGCGAGGCTGCCGTGCTCAAGGAAAAGAGCCCGAGCTGCGGCTGCGGGCAGATTTACGACGGAACGTTTTCCCGCCGCCTGATCGCGGGCGACGGCGTGACAGCGGAGGCGCTCAAGGCACACGGTATCACCATATATGGCGAGAGCGACGCGGAAAAGCTGTGAGTGTTGACAATTTCTGCCCGTGATATTTTATGCAGTTTACCGACAAAATTTTAGTTGTCTTTGAAAAGTGCAGCCGTTATACTATATAACCAGCATTGGACTGATATCATACGTGTATTGAATATGACCGGCGGATGACCGGCGGTCATCATAATAAAAAAGGAGGAGCACAACATGAAATTTTCCAGCAAAGTTGAAAAATGCGGCCTGTCTCCGATGCGCAAGTTCCACCCGTACGCAGTGGCGGCGAAGGCACGCGGCATCAACATCTATCACCTCAACATCGGCCAGCCTGACGTACAGACTCCTCCCGCGTTTTTCGAGGCGGTCCGTCACTTCGAGCAGCCGGTGCTGGCCTACGCGCCCTCGCCCGGTATCCCCGAGCTGATCGACGCGATCCAGAACTACTACGACAAGCTCGACATGCACTTCGACAAAAGTGAGATCTACGTCACCGCCGGCGGCAGCGAGGCGCTTCAGATCGCGCTCCAGTGCATTCTCGACGACGGCGACGAAATTCTCATTCCCGAGCCGTTCTACCCCAACTACAACACGATGACCCGCACCTGCGGTGCATCGATTCGCCCGATCCCGACCTGCCCGGAGGAGGGGTATCACTACGCTGAGCGCGAGAAGATCGAATCTCTCATCAACGAGCACACGCGCGCCATCATGGTCACGAACCCCGGCAACCCGACCGGCGTTGTGCTGAGCCACGAGGAGATGGAGATGCTCGTCGATGTCGCACAGAAGCATGATCTGTTCCTCATCGGCGACGAGGCCTACCGCGAGTTCGTCTACGGCGGGGAGAAGCTCCAGTCGTTTGGCGAGTTTGCCGACAGGGCGGGTGACAACATCATCGTCATCGACACGGTCTCCAAGCGCTTTTCCGCCTGCGGCGCGCGTATCGGCTGCCTGATCTCCAAGAATAAGGAGTTTATGAACCACGCGATGAAATACTGCCAAGCAAGACTTTCGGTCGCGACGCTCGACCAGATCGCGTCTGCCGCGCTCTACACCGTCGGCCCCGAGTATTTTGCCGCCGTGCGCGACGAGTATAAGAAGCGCCGCGACACGCTCTGCCGCAAGCTCGGCGAGATCCCCGGCGTGGTGTTCGACGTGCCGGGTGGCGCGTTCTACGTGATGGCCGCGCTGCCGGTCGACGATGCCGACAAGTTCCAGCAATGGCTGCTCGAGGAGTTTGACGACGCGGGCGAGACGGTGATGTTTGCACCCGGCGCATCGATGTATGCAACGCCCGGCAAGGGCAAAAACGAGGTCCGCATGGCTTACGTCATCGAAAGCGACAAGCTCGAGCGCGCCATGGATATCCTCAAAAAGGCCATCGAGGTCTACAACGCCAGATAAAAAGGAGAAGATACCTATGATCCGTCATATCGTAATGTGGAAGTTCCGCGAGGGCACCGAGGAAAAAGCCAACGAATTTCTGACGAAGCTCGCCGCGCTCGACGGCGTGATCCCGCAGCTCAAAAAGTGCGAAGTCGCAAAGAATATCGGCAAGGACAACTACGACGCCGTGCTCGTCTCCGAGTTTGAGACGATGGATGACCTGAACGCCTACAAGGTCGATCCCCGCCACGTCGCCGTGAGTGACATCTGCAAGTCCATCCGCGCCGACCGCGTGGCCGTAGACTACGAATTTTAATCAAAAACAAAGAGCGCCTTTCGGCGCTCTTTGTTTTTGAAAAGGATCGCGCTCCGCGGCAGCGCACGCACCGTAGGCGCGCACGTTTGCGGAGCGAGAGGAGTTTTTTCTGACGCGCATGTCGTCAGAAAAAACGATCTCAATTTTTTCGCGCCCGCGGGCGCAAAATGGTTTTGATTATTTTTTGCCGCGACCTGCGCGTGACAAAAAATACTTTGCGCGAAGCGTGTGTCGCAGCCACCCTACGGGTGGCAAGGCACAAAGCGCAGCGAAACTTTTTCAAAAAAGAGGCCATTTATGGCCTCTTTTTTGAACTGCAACTGCTGGTTGCTAACTTTTCAACCCCGCTTGGTGGACTTTTTGCGCGCCTTTTGATAAGCTGAACGCAGAAAATCTGCAAAGGAGAACCCCATCACATGACACTTGGAGAGAACATCGTGCGCCTGCGCACACAGAAAAACTGGTCGCAGGGCGACCTTGCCGACGCGCTGGACATCTCGCGCCAGAGCGTATCCAAATGGGAGACCGACGCCTCCATCCCCGAGCTTGACAAGCTATTAAAGCTCTCCGAGCTCTTCGGTGTGACGCTTGACGAGCTGGTGCGCGGCGAGGACGCGCCGAAGGCGGAAACAGCCGCGCCCGCGGCACAGGCAGTACCCGCCTCTTTCACGCCGCAGACTTCGTCCGAGCAGGAAAAGCGTCACACCATTGCGGGTACGATTTTATTGTGTATCGGCGCGGTTCTTCTGCTCACCTGCCTGATACTCGCCGGCGATCTGCTGGCGGGGCTGATTTACGGACTGCCGTTTTTCCTCTGCGGCATCATCTGCTTTACGGTGAAGCATCGCACGGGCCTGTGGTGCGGCTGGGCGGCTTATCTCTGTATTGATCTCTACCTCCGCTTTGCGACGGGCCTTTCGTGGACGACCGTCTTTATGACGCACCTCTGGACGGCGCAGATGAACTATGCGCGCCTTGCCATCTCGTGGGTGCAGCTCCTCGGCATGCTCGTGATGATCGTCTGCACGGCGCGCTCCTACCGGACGCTCAAGCTGCCCACGACGAAAAAAGAGGGCACATGGCTCATTGCCGGTTGGCTCGCGGTGCTCGTTGTGCTGCCGCTTCTGATGAGCTACGGTGTTATGCCGCTGCTGCTCGACGATCTCGGCAATTACAGCAACATTTCGCCGTACTTCCTTCTGAATGTCCTGTACAGCTATGTGCGCCTTGCGCTCGTCAACATCCTGCTTGTGCGCACGCTCGCCGTCTGGCGCTTGAAGCGGGAAGAGAAGAAAGCAAAGATCTGAATCGAAATGAGAAAAAGCGGACCGCACTGCGGTCCGCTTTTTTGATGCAAATATGCCTTACTTCTTGCTCTTCTCCAGCGCGGCGAGCTTGAGGCAGCAGCAGAAGACGGCCATCGCCTGCTCAAGCTCCTCGACCGGCGGCAGC
>ENA-OPCW01000699-OPCW01000699.1-human-gut-metagenome-genome-assembly--contig:-NODE-699-length-18036-cov-3.118347_pt1 | contig 18036 bp, 14 predicted proteins | sample MGYA00241258_ERZ501496 | MGnify/ENA primary metagenome ERZ501496 (study PRJEB25962, sample SAMEA2042660) | human gut metagenome | biome: human gut; feature: human-associated habitat; material: faeces...
ATCTCCAGAAACCGCTGCGTGAGCGGCTTGCACTGGGCGATGAAGTATAAAACCCCGACTTTTGAAAGGTCGGGGTTTCGTTTATTAACTGAATGTTAACTTTACTGATTTTTGCTACTGAGGATTATCCGTATTCGACATTTTTCACAAAAAATTTATTCACTTCGGCAAACGGCAACTTATTTAATTGACTTTAATTAACAGATATTATATAATAAAATCGGAGTATAGGATATTGTGGCGGAAAATGCAATATCCCAAGACAGAATTTTAAACAGAACAGCATCATAATATTGATCATAAATCGGAGAATAATATGGAACATTTCGGAATTGAATATTGGCTATTTACGTTCTGTATATATTGTATGGCAGGCTGGGTGCAGGAATCGACTATCGAGTCGCTGTATCATAGACGGCCGATAAACAGAGGCTTTCTCAGAGGTCCCTATATTCCTATATACGGTGTCGGCGGACTGCTTCTTCTGTTTATCTGTCATCCGTTCAGAGATAACGGATTTCAGGTTTTCTTTGTGGCTCTTATTGCCTGCACGGCGCTTGAATACTTCACGGGCTGGCTTATGGAAACCATGTTCGGTAAGCAGTTCTGGGATTACAGTATGTTCAGGATAACTTATAAAAACAGAATATCGTTGGTGTCCTCGCTTTTCTGGGGAGTAATGGGATTGTTCGTGACGTATGTTGTTTCGGACATTACATTGTATGTGCTTAACAATCTGCCGTATCGGTTTATATGTATTGCAGGTACGGTCATATCTCTGATTATGGCGATAGATTTTCTCGGCACGGCAAGAAAGCAGATTGATGTCGATAAGCTGAGAAGCACATTCAGCATAAGCAACATAAGCTCTCATATTATGCGCTTTGATGTGATTGCGTCACGCATTCCGGGCATAAAAGCAAGAACCGGTGAAAAAAAAGAAGAGGATTCTGCCGAGTATAACGGCGATGATGAGAATGATGACTGATAAGAATACGTTCGTACTTACAGACGATGACCGCAGATTTATAAAGACAGCAAGAAAGATTCTTGCAAACGAAAAGGTACAGCAGATGAAACAGTATGTTCAGCACGGCGATGTTTCCACCTATGAGCATTGCCTTATGGTCTGCCTGTATGCTTATATGTATGCAAAGAGGCTTAAGCTGAAGATAAATATCGAGGCGCTTGTAAAGGGCGCGCTTCTGCACGATTTTTTCCTATATGACTGGCACAAGGGTGCATTCACAAGGGACGGGCTGCACGGATTTTCACATCCCGTGACCGCTGAGCGCAACGCAAGGAACACATTTCCTCTGACGGTAAAAGAGCGTGGGATAATAATTAATCATATGTGGCCGCTGACATTGACCAGACTTCCTAGAAGCAAGGAAGCGTGGCTGGTATGCTGGGCGGATAAGTATTGCTCGCTTAAGGAAACCTTGCTTAAAAAGCCGTATTGAAATGAATGTTAAAGCCTGCACGAACAAAAATCGTTCCGTGCAGGCTTGTGTTTTATACAATTTATTTCACAGTAAAATATTTCTGCGTGTGGCTCCGTTTGGATTTCGGTTCTGCTAAGGCGAGTATACCGTCATCGACCAGAGGGTCTACATAACGTTTTATACAATATGACACAGATGCCATTCTGAGATATTCGGCAATTTCCTTTTTTGATCTTGGGGTAACGCAGAAATCAAAACGCCAAGGATACATCCACCAATAGCATTGTTAAGCGAGGCTCCAAGGAACAATCCTGCAACTCCGCACAAAATAGATACAACTGTTCTAAACTTGTTCATATTCGCCCTACATTAAATATCCTGATTCTTCTGCTTGTTACGCTTCTTGTTACACAACGAACCTAAGAGCATACCGATTGCAGAAATTATTGCACCGGCTACAATCATTCCCCAATCCGGTGCATTCAGCTTGTCAAAAGCAATGTTGTTTGCCATTTTAAATGTTCCGTATTCAGCCAGCATATACATCACTCCGAAGAAAAGGGTGAATGCCCATTTTCCTTTTTTCCAAAAGTCATTTTTGCCGATAACAATGGACACAACGAATGTAGTTACAGGAAGAATAATCCAAAGGAACATCAAACTATAACCCATAGCATCACTTCCGCTTGTAAAGAACCAGAACACAATCATGGCAATCGCCCATACAAGCATATAAGATAGGATGGTAATAATTTTGTTTCTGTTAGCGTTGCTTTTTACAACATTTGTACTTTCTTCGAGATAATCATAATAGGTCTTCATTTTTTGCTCTCCCTTCAATAAATAGTCAAGAGAGACTTCGTAGCAATCGCTCATTTTAATGACACTTATGATATCCGGATAGGATTTTTCATTTTCCCAATTTGAGATGGTCTGACGACTCACTCCCAATATTTCGGCAACCTGTTCCTGTGTCAGCTTCTTTTCAAGTCTGGCTGCCTTGATTTTACTTCCAATATCATGCTCCATGCCATGACACCTCCCTTGCACTTTTATTATAGGATAACCACCGCTTGTAGTCTACCAAACGGCTTTGACATCGCAGAAAATACGTGTCAAAATGCTTTTACATTTGCTTTTTTATTACTTCTTCGCCTTTTCCTCTAATTCAAGCAGATACCTGTCATAGTCCGCCATGAACAATCTGTCTTGAATAACACGATACTTCTCAAATTCTGTTTCAGCTTTGGACTTGGCAATCTCCGCTGTGATTTTTCCGGCATCCTGCAAAACTTCTCTGTCATCCGCCATCAGGAATAAATCCGGGCGTTTGCTCCAATCTTCCATCGTCACTGGGATATGTCGTTCTGCACGGTCTTCTAAATTGTAACATAAAAAATTAAAAAGTCAACGTTAATTATCAAAATAATATAAAATTATATATTAAAAATTAGTACCAAAAGTTAAAATCAAAGCCTGCACATTTCAATCTGTGCAGGCTTTTTTTCACATTTCGTCTATAACTTCCGCAATCTCCGGCTCGGTGATCTGCTTAGCGTAATCATTATCGCCAAAGCACATAACATCGCCGATTTCCTTTTGGAATACCATTCTGAGCTTGCCGTCACGAACCTTCTTATCCGTATACAGCTTTCTGACCAGTGCGGTTTTGTCGATGTAATCGGGAATCGCAATGGGGAGCTTTGCACGTTCACACAGCTTTATTACACGGCTGACATTTTCGTGAGAAATATAACCGTATTTCTCACCGAGCTTCGCCTGTGCGATAAGTCCTATTGATACCGCCTCGCCGTGCAGCAGCTTGTAGTCGCTGACCGTTTCTATCGCTCTGCCGACAGTGTGACCGAGGTTAAGCACCTCACGCAGTCCCGATTCACGCTCGTCCTTCATTACAACTTTATACTTCACGGCGCAGTTATGCTCCGCTATGTATTCGCAGGCGTCCTTGTCGTTAACAAGTATCTTTTCAATGTTCTTTTCAAGATAATCGAACATTTCGCCGTCTGCAAGGCAGGCGTGTTTTATTGTTTCGGCAAGTCCGCTTGAAAGCTGTCTTTCCGGCAGTGTTTTCCACGTTTCAATATCAAGATATACCTTTTCGGGCTGGTTGAAAAGGCCGATAAGGTTGGTAGCAAGGGGAGTGTCAACCGCAGTCTTTCCGCCTACCGATGCGTCTGCGGCGGCGAGAAGAGTAGTGGCATAATTGATAAAAGGTACGCCTCTGCCAAATGTGCCTGCAACAAAGCCTGCAAGGTCGCTTACAACACCGCCTCCGACCGCAATTACTTGCAACAGTACCAGTCCGATAAACCACTCTATTCTTTGTAGATATGACTTTTCTCCTTCGGGTATCACAAACATATCGGCACTGTAGCCCGCCGAAATGAGTTTTTCGTATATCCCTTTCGCATAAAGCGGCTCGACAATGCTGTCGGTCACAACGGCAAACTTCATTATTCTGCCGCAAAGTCCGTTATTTATATCGCTTATCAGCGTGTCGGAAAGACCTCTGCCGATTTCTATATCGTATGAGTCGTCTACTATCTTTTTAAGCTCACAGAAAAATTTCATTGTTTGTTATTCCTCTTAGATATCCTTGTGGTCGCCTGATATTCTGTCACTTCTGAGCTGTCCGCAGGCGGCGGATAGCTCTGTGCCGAATTCTTTTCTTCGGGTAACGTTTATCCTGTTCTTTTTAAGCTCGTCATAAAATGCCGTAATGTTTTCCTTACTGCTCCTTTTAAACTCGCTGTCAGGGGACGGATTGTACGGTATAAGATTTACAAACAGCCGTGCATTTCCGATAAGCGCCGCTAACTGACGTGCGTTCTCTCTGCTGTCGTTTATGCCGTCAAGCAGTATATATTCAAGCAGAACCTTGCGGTTTGTACGTTCGACATAGTATTTAGCCGATTCTATGACTTGTGAGATACTATACCTGCGGTTTACCGGCATAAGCCTGTTTCTTATCTCGTCATCCGGTGCGTGCAGGCTTACCGCAAGATTACACGGCTCTTTTCGCTCTGCAAATAATTTCATCTTGTCGCACAGTCCACAGGTCGATACGGTAATATGCTTTGTTCCTGTTTCGATACCACCCGGAACAGTTACTATATCGAGAAAATCGCAAAGTGCGTCATAGTTGTCAAACGGCTCGCCTATACCCATCACGGTTATATTACTGATCGTTATATTTTGATGTTTTTCGACAGTGAGTATCTGACTTACCATTTCTCCGGCGGTAAGGTCACGCTGTTTTCTGAGCCTTCCGCTGCAACAGAATTTGCAGCCCATATTGCATCCGCTCTGCGTTGAGATACAGATACTGTTGCCGAACTTCTGTCGCATCAGCACCGTTTCGACCCTGCACCCGTCCGATAACTCAAAAAGATACTTAGAAGTATCTACAGATTGTAATATTTCGTCGATTTTCAACTTTCCGAAGAAATATTTGTCGGATAAAAATGCTTTTATATCGGCTGATGTAAGCGTCATTTCGTCGAAATCTGCCGCTCTGCGCTTATATATGTCACGGAAAATGTTGGCGCATTGAGTAGCTCTGAAGCCGTTTTCGGTCAGCAGTTTCTCCGCTTGTTCATAAGTCAGCGAATATATGTCCGTCATTGGCTGTCGCCTGTTTCGGCTTCTTCCGCAAGTGATTCCTGCTCGATGTCCTCGATTATTTCACGGATTTCTTCTACGCCCTCGCCGTTCATAGCAGAAAATTCTATCATATGAATGTCCTCGGCACAGGGTATCTCATTCATAAGCGATTCTCTGCGTGCGGCACGTTCCTTCTTTGACAGCTTATCGGCTTTCGTCAGCACAACAACAAACGGTATCCCGTTGTCGATAAGGAAGTTTATCATCATTACATCGTCCGCTGTGGGAGAATGTCTGAAATCAACGAGCTGGAACACGAGCGTCAGGTTTCTGTCATCGGCAAGATAGCCCTCGACAAGCCCTGCCCAGCGCTGTTTTTCGGATTTTGATACCTTTGCATAGCCATAGCCGGGCAGATCCGCAAAATAGATATTGTCAACCGAATAGAAGTTGATAGTCACCGTCTTGCCCGGCATTGAGCTTACACGGGCAAGCGACTTTCTGTTCAGTATCTTGTTTATAAGGGAGGATTTTCCTACGTTGCTCCTGCCCGAAAAGGCGATCTCGGCTTTTTCCGATTTCGGAATCTGGCTGAAAAGCCCGTAGGACGTATAAAATTCTGCCTTGTTAAAATTCATGTTATATTTCCTTTACGGCATTCTTGCCCGGCTTTCTTGAAGCACGGGGCTTTGCTGACGGGAGCTTTTCATTGCTTTTCTTTGCGGCGGTAACATTAGGCTTTACAAGTGCTGTGTTAAGCACCGTGTCAATGTTTTCCGCAAGTACAAAGCTCATATTGCTCAGTATAACGTCATCAAGCTCCTTCATATCGGCCTTGTTCTCATCGGGTATGACCACTGTCTTGATACCGGCGGAATATGCCGCCATAGTCTTTTCACGCAGACCGCCTATAGGAAGCACCTTGCCACGAAGCGTTATTTCGCCTGTCATCGCAACATCTCTGCGTACAGGGATACCCGACAGAGCGGATACCAGAGCGGTTGTCATAGTAACGCCCGCAGAAGGTCCGTCCTTGGGAACAGCACCTTCGGGAGCGTGAATATGAATGTCCTTGTTCTTATAGAAATCGGGGTCGATCTCATACTTGCGGGAGAGCGAGCGTGTAAGGCTGACTGCAATCTTTGCGGATTCCTTCATTACATCGCCCAATGAGCCTGTAAGCTCAATCTTGCCCGTACCCTCCATTACAAGCACCTCAAGCGGTAAAAGAGTACCGCCGACAGAAGTCCACGCAAGACCGTTCACAGCGCCGATTTCATCCTGCTTTGAAATAGTTTCGCCCGTATATTTTCTTGCACCGAGATAGCCTTCAATATCCTTAGCCTTGATATTGATTTTCTCAGCCTCGCCCGATGCGAGCTTTTTAAGCGTCATACGGCAGATTTTAGCTATGTTTCTTTCCAGCTTTCTTACGCCTGCCTCTTTGGTGTAAAAGTCGATTATCGAGTATATCGCATCATTTGCAAAACGAACCTGCGGCTTTATGCCGTGCTTTTTAAGCTGTTTCGGAACAAGATGCTCCTTTGCGATATGGAACTTTTCTTCTCTTGTATAGCTGCCAAGCTCGATAACATCCATTCTGTCGAGCAGGGGAGCGGGGATAGTATCAAGCGTGTTTGCGGTTGTAATGAACAGTACCTCGCTTAAATCTATCGGTATTTCAAGATAGTGATCCCTGAACGCTACATTCTGCTCACTGTCAAGAACCTCAAGCATAGCGCTTGCAGGGTCGCCCTTATAGTCATTACCCATCTTGTCTATCTCATCGAACAGGATAACGGGGTTCATTGACTTTGCCTGCTTTAACGCATTGACAATTCTACCGGGCATCGCACCTATGTATGTCTTTCTGTGACCTCTTATATCAGCCTCGTCACGCACACCGCCGAGCGAAACTCTTGCATATTTTCTGCCGAGAGCAGTCGCAATTGATTTAGCGACAGAAGTCTTACCTACTCCGGGAGGACCGACAAGGCAGATTATCTGACCTTTCTTGTCTGCGTCCTTCCACTGATTGAGTGCAACTATTTCAAGTATACGCTCTTTTACCTTCTTCATGCCGTAATGGTCACGGTCGAGCTGTTTTTCGGCTTTTGCAATGTCAGTCTTTCCGTGTGTGTAAATATTCCACGGCATATCAAGCACTGTGTCGAGATATGTCCTGACAACAGCTGCCTCCTGCGAGCCGGGAGAAAGGTGCATCAGCTTTTCACACTCTTTTATCAGCTTTTCTTCGGTATCCTCGTCAAAACCGCACTCTTCAATCCTGTCCATATATTCAAACGCTTCAGATTGCGGATCGTCAAATTCGCCGAGCTGACGTGAGATAGCTCTCATCTGTTCACGCAGATAGAATTCACGCTGGTTCTTGTCAAGCGCTTCCTTGACTTCCTCGTTGATATCCTGTTCAAGACGTACAATGTCAACCTCTTTTGCAAGGAACTTTACAAGCAGTTCGGCACGCTTGCGCAATGACAGACAGGATAGAAGAGCCTGCTTGTCTTCAACTCGTAAATATACGTTGAAAACGATAAGATCGATAAGTCTTGACAGATCCTTTTCTCCGATTATACCACGGTACAGTTCGATAGGCATTCTGGGAGACATTTCGCTGTACTGCTTGAATTCAGTGTTGATCGAACGCACAAATGCTGTCTTCTCGGCTGATGTAAGCGTATCGCTGAGTTTAGGCAAAGGAGTTATATCAGCAATGAGATATGGCTCTTCCTGCGTGATACCGCAGAGCTTTGCGGTATAAAGTCCCTGTACACCCGTGCGCGTCACACCGTTGGGTGTATTCAGCGTCTGTCTTATCTCGGCAACTACACCTGTTTTGTAAAGATTATCCGCCGCAACCTCGTCAACGTCCTCATTGATCTGTGTTACAAGGAATATCTTTCTATCGTTGTTTTCTATTGCTTCCTCAACGGCGCTTATCGAGCGTTCTCTTGCTACGTCAAAGTGCAGTATCATTTCCGGGAATATTACAAGTCCACGGAGCGCAAGTGCCGGTATTGTTATATGTTGATTATTCATATTCGTCTGTCCTTTCCTTTTGTTCTATATAAATAAGTCTAAACATTTCTGTTGCTCACTACCCATATTATGCTGTTTTGTATTGCAAATGTCAATACATTATTATACTATATCCGTCGGAAATTTGCAAGTAGTAGCCGGCTGTAAATAAAAACCGCCGTACATCTCTGTACGGCGGTCAGACTGTTGATAAACCTATATAATTTTTGAAAATGGGGTTTGGGGCGTAGCCCCAATGCGTGTTGTCAGTCGTTGGTGTCGCTGCATCGTGCAGCGACTATATGCGACTGACTTCAAGCGTCCTTGCTTGGTGAGGGCGGCAGCCCCACATTCAGCCCCTTTCCCGGGGAAAGGGGTTTGGGGATAGGGATTGAGAACAAGCACTTTTTTGAAAAAACAGACTATTTCTATAAACTGATGCGGTTAACCGCCTGCGGCTTTCTTTCATAAACTGGCAATAAGCGAAGAAATGAAGGAGGCGTTTATGTGAGAAGTCTGGCACAGCTTGAAAGAGATGAAAAATGCAGGGTAGAACGGCTGTTACTTGCAGGAGATATGAAAAGAAGGCTTATGGACCTCGGCTTTACAAAAGGAACAACAGTCACCTGCGTGTTGTGCGGTAGCGGAATAAAGGCATATCTTGTAAGAGGTGCGGTAATTGCACTCAGAAACGAGGACGCAGATAAAGTACCGGTAAGTGAAATAAAAAATTAAAAAAATTTCGTAAACTTGTAGACAAACGGCAGAAAATATAGTATAATAAAATGACTATGGAAATAGGCGAGGGTGTGCGATACAGATATTAGCATATCTTTCGTAAAATGGGATCTTTTATCTGCTAAGGGCGGATATGAATTAAAGCCGTGTTTTTCATCGTCAAGGAAGAAAGACACGGCTTTTGTGCAGAATTGCGAGGTGCTATAATGACAATTTTACTGAAAAACGGTCACGTTGTTGATTATGTGAACGGTTTTGAAGGCAAAAAGGACATACTTATAAAGGACGGCTTTATCCGTGCGCTCGGCGATAACCTTGAATGCGACGATAAGAACGCAAGGGTGGTAGATTGCAACGGGCTTACGGTAATACCGGGTATATGCGATATGCACGTTCATCTGAGAGATCCCGGACAGACATATAAAGAGGATATTATTACAGGCTGTGAGGCGGCTGTCGCAGGCGGTGTTACGGCGCTTGCGTGTATGCCGAACACGAAACCGCCCGTTGACAACAAGGAAACGGTAAAATATATTCTCGACAAGGCAAAGAAAGCAAAGGCGAAGGTTTATCCTGTCGGCTGTATCACAAAGGGTATGCAGGGCAAGGAACTGTGCGACTATGATGAACTTAAGGCGGCAGGCTGTGTTGCGGTGAGCGACGACGGCAGACCCGTTGAATCTGCGAATATGATGGCGCAGGCAATGGTAAAGGCGCACTATGCCGGACTGAAGGTAATTTCGCACTGTGAGGATCTTGAGATAATAGACGGTGGTATAATCAACAAGGGAAAGATCTCTCAGCAGCTCGGCGTAAAGGGTATGAGCAGGCTGAGCGAGGATATAATCACGGCAAGAGAGCTTGCCATAGCACAGGATACGCAGATGCCGATACACATAGCGCATGTTTCGACAAAGGGCAGTGTGAACACGATAAGAGGAAATACCCATATCGGTGTTATGTGTACCTGCGAAACCGCTCCGCACTATTTTATGATGACAGACGAAAAGCTGTTGTCAAGAGATGCGGACTACAGAATGAATCCTCCGCTTCGTGAGGAGGACGATGTTATGGCGATAACCGCCGCTATAATAGACGGCACTATCGACTGCATAGTAACCGACCACGCTCCGCACAGTGCAGAGGAAAAGGCAGACTTCGAGAAAGCTCCCAACGGCGTTGTGGGAATGGAAACATCGCTTGCGGCGACACTGACGGGACTTTATCACACGGGTACGATAAGCCTTATGCACATAGTAAGACTTATGTGCGTCAACCCCAGAAAGATACTGGGCATAGAGGGAGGCTCGCTCGGCATAGGCGATATTGCGGACATTGCAATATTCGATGCTGACGAAAGCTGGACGGTAGACCCCGAAAAGCTCCACTCAAAGTCAAAGAACACCTGCTTCAAGGGAATGACCCTTAAGGGCAGGGTAAAGTACACACTGGTAAACGGAAAAATAGTATACGAGGACAAGTAAGCTCCGATATACTTGAAATAAATAAAAAGGATGGATACGAAAATGTCAATGGATAATCTTCTTCGTGCAATCTGCGAAAAGCAGAACCCCACAGTCGCAGGACTTGACCCCAAGCTCGACTATGTGCCTCAGTACATAAAGGATAAGGCTTTCAACAAGTACGGCGAAACGCTCAAGGGTGCGGCAAAGGCGATACTTGAATTCAACAAGTGCCTTATAGACGCTCTCCACGAGGTAGTTCCTGCAATAAAGCCTCAGGCGGCTTATTATGAAATGTACGGTACGGCAGGAATGAAAACGCTGTACAAGACGCAGGAATATGCAAGAAGCAGAGGTATGTATGTTATCACAGACGGCAAGCGTAACGATATAGGCACAACTATGGAAGCGTATGCCGCAGCGCATCTGGGCAAGGTAAAGGTGGGAAACGAGGAATACGAGCCTTTTATGGGCGACGCTCTGACGGTTAACGGATACCTCGGAAGCGACGGTATCAATCCTCTTATCAAGGTGTGCAAGGAAAACGACAAGGGCATTTTCGTACTGGTAAAGACATCGAATCCGTCAAGCGGCGAGCTTCAGGATCTGCTGATAGACGGTGTTCCCGTATATGAAAGAATGGGCAATATGTGCGAAAAGTGGGGAGAGGAGCTTCCCGGCAAGTACGGCTATTCGGGCGTAGGCGCAGTGGTAGGTGCGACATATCCCGAACAGATCGCCGAGCTTCGTAAAAAGCTCCCTCACACATTCTTCCTTATACCCGGATACGGCGCACAGGGTGCAACAGCCAAGGACATTGCCGCCGCATTCGATGCGAACGGTCTCGGCGGTATAGTAAACAGCTCGAGAGGAATAATGACAGCATATAAAAAAGAAGGCTGTGACGAGCATGATTTCGCAGGTGCGGCATTCAGAGAGGCACTGCGTATGAGAGATGAGATAATGGGCTTTGTAGGAAAGATACAGCTCCCTTAAGTGATAGAACAAAAAAGAAAAATATATGAAAGGAACGAATTAAATGGACTTAAAGGCTAACAAAGCAAAGACCGCATATCTGATACTTGCAGACGGAACGGTGTTCACGGGCAAGAGCTTCGGCTGTGAGGGCGAGGTCGTAGGCGAGATAGTTTTTACAACAGCAATGACAGGTTATGAAGAAACGCTGACAGACCCCAGCTACTGCGGACAGATTGTAACGCAGACATTCCCTCTTATCGGAAACTACGGTGTGAATGACGAGGATTACGAGTCAAAGACAAGCGTGGTAAGCGGTTATATCGTGCGTGAATACTGCGAGGTACCGTCAAACTTCCGCTGTGAAGGCGACATAGACGGCTTTCTGAAAAAGCACAACATCATCGGACTGTTCGGCATAGATACAAGAAGGCTTACAAGAATAATCCGTGAAACAGGTGTTATGAACGGCATGATCACAACAAGCGAGCCGACAGACGAATTCAAGGCACAGGCGCTTGAAAGGATAAGGGCTTATGTTGTAGGTCCTGTTGTGCCGAAGGTAAGCGTAAAGCAGCCTGAGAAGTTCAGCGCCGAAAACGGTAAATACAAGGTTGCGCTTATGGACTACGGCTATAAGTTCAATATAAGACGTGAGCTTGTAAAAAGAGGCTGTGACGTGACGGTATTCCCCTACGACACAAGTGCGGAGGAAATACTGAAATTTGCTCCGGACGGCATAATGCTTTCAAACGGACCCGGCGACCCTCAGGACAACACGGTATCTATAAATACGCTGAAGGAGCTTATCCCTCACAAGATACCTACGTTTGGCATCTGCCTCGGTCATCAGCTCTTAGCGCTTGCAAACGGGGCTACCACTGTCAAGCTGAAATACGGTCACAGAGGCGGAAACCAGCCTGTAACCGATGTTACTGTTGACAGAACATTCATCACATCGCAGAACCACGGTTATGCGGTTGTAAGCGACAGCCTTCCCGAAAGTGCAGGCAAGGTAAGCCATATCAACGGAAACGATAAGACCTGCGAGGGTGTTATGTACACGAATGCTCCTGCGTTCACTGTGCAGTTCCACCCCGAAGCGTGCGGAGGTCCGCATGACACTGCGTATCTGTTCGATAAATTTATCAGTCTGATGGAGGAGAATAAGAAATGCCGTTAAGAAGTGATATAAAGAAAGTTCTCGTTATAGGCTCTGGTCCTATCGTAATCGGACAGGCTGCTGAATTTGACTATGCGGGAACGCAGGCGTGCCGTGCGCTTAAAGCAGAGGGTCTTGAGGTCGTACTTATAAACTCAAACCCCGCTACCATCATGACGGACAAGCACATGGCGGACAAGATATACATTGAACCGCTGACGCTTGATGTAGTAAAGAAGATAATCAAGATAGAAAAGCCTGACAGCATTCTGTCAACGCTCGGCGGTCAGACGGGTCTTACCCTTTCAATGCAGCTTGCTGAGGAAGGCTTCCTTGCTGAGAACGGTGTAAAGCTGCTCGGTGCAAATCCCGAAACTATACACAAGGCAGAGGACAGACAGGCGTTCAAGGATACTATGGAGGCTATAGGCGAGCCGTGTATTCCCTCAAAGGTAGTTGAAACCGTTGAGGACGCTTTGGATTTTGCCGAGGTTATACACTATCCCGTAATTGTACGTCCTGCGTTCACGCTCGGCGGCACAGGCGGTGGTATTGCATATAGCAAGGACGAATTACACGAGATTGCAACAAACGGTCTGCGTCTTTCGCCTATCACGCAGATACTTGTTGAAAAGTGTATTTCGGGCTGGAAGGAAATCGAGTTCGAGGTTATCCGTGACGCAAAGGGCAACGTTATCACCGTCTGCTCGATGGAAAACTTCGACCCTGTCGGCGTTCATACAGGCGACAGTATCGTTATCGCTCCTGCGGTTACGCTTGCAGACAAGGAATATCAGATGCTGAGAACAGCGGCGCTGAACATCATTCAGGCGCTGAAGGTCGAGGGCGGCTGTAACTGTCAGTTTGCATTAAAGCCCGACAGCTTTGAATACTCGGTAATTGAGGTAAACCCCAGAGTTTCACGTTCATCGGCGCTTGCATCAAAGGCTACAGGCTATCCTATAGCAAAGGTTGCAACAAAGATAGCGATAGGATATTCGCTCGATGAGATCGTAAACCAGGTAACAGGCAAGACCTACGCCTGCTTTGAGCCTGCGCTTGACTATGTTGTAGTAAAGTTCCCGAAGTGGCCGTTTGATAAGTTCGTATACGCAAAGAAAACGCTCGGTACTCAGATGAAGGCTACAGGCGAGATAATGGCTATTGGAACGAGCTTTGAAGAAGCTATGATGAAGGCTGTACGTTCAATAGAGCTTGGCATGGACACGATGCGTAAAAAGGCTTTCAAGAAGCTGACAGATGAAGAAGTAAGAGCAAAGCTCCACGATGTCGATGTTGACCGTTCGTTCTGCGTATTCGAGGCGCTGAGAAGAGGTTTCAGCGTTAAGGAGATACATGATATAACCACTATCGACAAGTGGTTTATAACCAAGCTTAAAAACCTTGCAGAGCTTGAGCTGTGGCTTGAGGACGGCGAGCTTACACAGGAGAAATACGACCTTGCGAAGAAGTACAGCTATCTTGACAGGACTATCGAGAAGCTGTCAGGTCAGAAGCTGGCTGACAAGGGCATAAAGACACGTCACGCAGTATACAAGATGGTTGATACCTGTGCCGCAGAGTTCTCGGCTGAAACGCCCTACTTCTACAGCACTTATGACGATGAAAACGAGGCTGCGGAATTTATCGAGCAGCACCCGACAGATAAAAAGAAGATAATAGTTTTCGGCTCAGGTCCTATCAGAATAGGTCAGGGTATCGAGTTCGACTACTGCTCGGTACACTGTGTATGGGCACTCAAGGAAATGGGCTATGAAGCAATTATCTGCAACAACAACCCCGAAACAGTTTCGACCGACTTTGATACAGGCGACAGACTTTATTTCGATCCGCTGACATTTGAAGATGTTGACTCGCTGATAGCTACCGAAAAGCCTTACGGCGTTGTAGTACAGTTCGGCGGTCAGACGGCTATAAAGCTGACAAAGCACTTACAGGAGAGCGGTGTCAGAATACTCGGTACTTCGGCTGAAAGCATTGATGACGCAGAGGACAGAGAGAAGTTTGACGAGCTTCTTGAAAAGTGTAAAATTCCTCGTCCTAAGGGACATACGGTATTCACGACTGAGGAAGCGCTCAAAGCCGCAAACGAGCTTGGCTATCCTGTTCTGCTCCGTCCGTCATACGTTCTCGGCGGTCAGAATATGATAATCGCTCATTGCGACAGCGATGTTACCGAGTATATGACAATCATCACGGCTACAGAACTTGAAAACCCTGTGCTGATAGATAAGTACCTTATGGGTACTGAGGTCGAGGTTGACGCTATCTGCGACGGCACGGACTTCCTTATCCCCGGTATTATGGAGCATATCGAGCGTGCCGGAGTTCACTCGGGCGACAGCATCTCGGTATATCCCGCTCAGACATTATCCGACAAGATAAAGAGCACGATAGTGACATACACGGAGCGTCTTGCAAAGGCACTGAACGTAATCGGTCTTGTAAATATCCAGTATGTTGTATATAACAACGAGGTTTACGTTATCGAGGTAAACCCGAGATCATCAAGAACCGTTCCTTATATCAGCAAGGTTACGGGTGTTCAGATGGTCGATATTGCAACAAAGATAATGCTCGGTGAAACTCTCAAGGAGCAGGGCTACCACAGCGGACTTTATCCTGTAGGCAACTATGTTGCGGTTAAGGTTCCCGTATTCAGCTTTGAAAAGCTCCACGATGTTGATACACAGCTCGGTCCTGAGATGAAGTCAACGGGTGAGGCACTCGGCATAGCAAAGACATTTGAGGAAGCTCTCTACAAGGGCCTTATAGCGGCAGGCTTCAAGATATTCAAGAAGGGCGGAGTAATGTTCACCGTCAAGAATTCAGACAAGCCCGAGATAGTGCCGCTGGCGGAGAAGTTTGAAAAGCTCGGCTTTGAGCTGTACGCCACAAGCGGTACGGCATCAATGCTGAACAGAAATATGATAGCCACAAACTTTACCTATCGCATACACGAGGACAAGGAGCCTAACGTAATAAGCCTGCTTGAAAGCGGCAAGATAAATTACGTTATCTCAACGTCCGAAACAGGCAGAAAGCCTGCACTCGACAGCGTTAAGATAAGACGTAAGTCGGTTGAGCGTTCTATCGCTTGTCTTACATCGGTCGATACGGCAAACGCTCTTGTAAAGTGTATCGCTATGGACAAGACTGTAGACGATCTTGAAATGGTTGATATAACAAAGATATAATGAGGTGCGATTTTGAGAACAGGCGAATATAAAGTAAAATTCAATTACACGATATTGAGGGGATTTATAGACGCTTTCGGTCTGGTTATGGCTCTGCTCATATATCAGACGACATACGCATACTATGATAAATTTATTCACCCCGATCAGGTGATAAATAACGTTTATCCGAACGGTGTGCCGCTTGACAGATGGATACTCGGCGGCATAGTGCCGTTTATCGCACTTGTCGTGCTTGTGTTCTCAGTTGTTTATATGTTCATACCGCATAAGTCAAGAACGCTTACTATAACAGCGGAAAACGCACAGAAGTATTACGACAATCTTATGATTACAAACAGCCTTCTGCGAATACTTGCGTTTCTTGCGCTGTGGGATTATACCTATATTTCGCAGAGCAACCTGTTGTATGCCGGAGAGTCGTGGTTCAGCCTTCAGACAGTGCTTGACGTTATAGTGGGGTCGCTCGTTGTATACTTTATGTACGGCAGACTTAAAGCTATAGCGAAGCCTGCAGACAGGAAGAAGAACAACGTGATAAAGCCGAAGCAAAGTGAAAGCGATGATGAAGCGCTTACGGCGAAGGTGAAAATTGTCAAGGATGACAATACAATAATGCGCAGTTGATTATGCGACAAGGAAGCAAGGCAACATGATAAATTAACGTGTTGCCTTGATTTTTACACAGCGGCAAAACCGCAGGAAAGGAAAATATATGAGCTTTTTTTGTGATTCATATCCGATAGTTGATAAAAAAGCGCTCGGCGAGGGGATATATTCATATACGCTGAAATGTCCGGAAGTTGCCGAAAACGCACATATCGGACAGTTCGTTCAGATAAAGGCGGAGGGCTATATGCTCCGCAGACCTATCTCTATATGCTCGGTCGATAAGGAAAACGGCACTATGAGGCTCGTTTTTGAAGTAAGGGGCAAGGGTACGGATAAGATTTCAGAGCTTAACAAGGGAGATCTTATGGACGTTATCGCTCCGCTCGGCAACGGCTTTACCGTTCCTGCAAAGAAGGACGGCAGGGTGATAGTTGTAGGCGGCGGAATAGGCACGCCTCCCTTGCTTGACATTGCAAAGATGTACGGCGACAGGTGTACTGCTATACTTGGCTTCAGGAGCTTTGACAAGGTTATACTTGACAAGGATTATTCGCTTGCAGGGGCAAACGTTATAGTATGTACCGATGACGGAAGCACGGGAGTACACGGTACGATAGCACAGCCTCTTGCAGATGAGCTTGCAAAGGGCGATGTTGCGGCGGTATATGCCTGCGGTCCTACTCCTATGCTGAAAGCAGTCGTTGCGGCGGCAAAGCAGGCAGGGGTATACTCGGAGGTTTCTCTAGAGCAGCGTATGGGCTGCGGCGTAGGTGCGTGCGTTGTCTGCGCCTGCACGGTTATCCGTGACGGAGAAGAAAAGGTGCTTAGAGTATGCAAGGACGGTCCTGTGTTCAGCGGTGAGGAGGTAGTATTATGAGTTTCAAGCCTGATATTTCGGTAGATGTATGCGGTAAGCATTTCAAGAATCCCGTAATAGCCGCTTCCGGCGCATACGGTTTCGGCGAGGATTATACCGATCTTTATCCGCTGTCGGCGCTCGGCGGTATTTCCTGCAAGGGTACGACCTTAAACAAGAAGGACGGTAATATCCCTCCGAGAATAGCGGAAACTCCGAGCGGAATATTGAATTCCGTCGGACTTCAGAATCCCGGTGTTGACAGGTTTATAAATTACTATCTGCCCAGACTCAGAACGCAGGATACTGTGGTTATCGCAAATATCGCAGGTGCGGTAATTGACGATTATATAGCTGTTGCAGAAAAGCTGGATGCTACCGATGTTGATATGATAGAGCTGAACATTTCCTGCCCTAACGTAAAGCAGGGCGGCGCTACCTGGGGCGTTACCTGCGAGGGTGCGGCAAGCGTCACAAGAGCGGTAAGAAATGCTACAAAGAAGCCCGTTATCGTAAAGCTTACTCCGAATGTAACGAATATCACAGAAATTGCAAAGGCTGTTGAGGCTGAGGGTGCAGACAGCGTTTCGCTGATAAATACTCTGCTCGGTATGAGAATTGATATAAGAACAAGGCGGCCTATCCTGCACAACAATGTCGGCGGACTTTCGGGTCCTGCTGTGTTCCCTGTTGCAGTAAGAATGGTATATCAGGTTGCCAATGCTGTAGCACTTCCTATTATTGGAATGGGCGGAATTGCCAATGCAGATGATGCACTTGAGTTTATTATGGCAGGTGCAACGATGGTATCAGTTGGTACAGCTAATTTTAATGACCCTCTTACAACAATTAAGGTTGTGGACGGAATAAGAGATTATTGTGCTAAAAATGGAGTAGCAGACATTAA
>ENA-OPCW01000702-OPCW01000702.1-human-gut-metagenome-genome-assembly--contig:-NODE-702-length-17996-cov-3.781060_pt1 | contig 17996 bp, 20 predicted proteins | sample MGYA00241258_ERZ501496 | MGnify/ENA primary metagenome ERZ501496 (study PRJEB25962, sample SAMEA2042660) | human gut metagenome | biome: human gut; feature: human-associated habitat; material: faeces...
GGAAATGATATTCCACAGAAAATGTATATGTCGTTTGGATTTAAGTATGTGGATACGGTTGAAATCACATATGTTGATATTGGGGTACCGAGGAAGTTCCTCTTATATGAGTTTGTACTCTAATCAAGACATAATAACAGTTATATCTTGAACATTGTACAAACAAATTCCAGTTTGTAAGGAAAACTATCAAAACATAAATTACATAGACAATAAATAGAATTGTAGACAAACGCCGAGTTAGTGTAAAAGCTAACTTTGGCGTATTTTTTTACGCAAAAATAAAGGAGGACAATATGAAAATAGGTAAAGAAAAAGAAGTTGAAACAAAAATACACAAGAAGAAAAATGGCAAGATTCATAAGAAGCGAGATTTAAAAATAGATAACAAAGTAATGTCTACAAGGACGAAGAATAATGTAAGAACAATGAGAAAAGTAGCCGAGTCAAAGATTGTAGACAACATTGAAGGTGGTGAAAACATTGAGGAAACTTTTGAAGCTACAGGAATGGCAATAAAGCCTATAAAGAGCATTGTAAATGAAAGTAATCGCATTAGAAAGAAAGCAAAAGTTTCAAGGCTTCAAAAAGAAGACGTAGGAAGCAGGTTGAGAAAGAGAGCAGTTAACAAAGGAAAGCAATTAGCAAAGAAGTCAGGGAGGAAGGTTGTAAAGAAAACATCAAAAAAGATGGCTAAAGATACTGGCAAAAAAGTGGCAAAGGAAAGTACAAAGATTGCAACCAAGGCTGGAACGGCAGTGGCAGGTTCAGTGGCAGGACCGGAAGGTACTTTGATAGGAATGGCTGCAGGCGAAGCAGCAGGAATGAAGATTGACAATACATTTTACAAGGCAGAGCAAAGAAGTAGAATGATGAAATTTTTTATGGATAAGCTGAAACCAAACGAAGAGCAGAATGACAGTCTTTTTAAACTTGTAGGGAGAATGGTAAGAAACAAAATGACTTTTTTGATAAAAAGAATGGTATCCTTATTGGCACCATTGATTACACCAATTTTAATAATTGTAATAGCAGCAACTGGGATTGTATTTGCCGTCATTGCAGTTCTGTACAATTCACCATTTGCAATATTTCTTCCACCACTTGAAAGCGGAGACACAATACAGACAGTAACAACCCAGTATGTTTCAGAATTTAATCAGGAAGTGCAGACTTTGATTGATGAACACAAGGACGCTGACAAGGGACGAAAGGTGTATGTGGATTATGAAGGAATGAATAGTGAACCGTCTAATTATTACGATATTATGAGTGTATACATGGTTAAGTACGGATATGAAAATACCGCAACAAAAATGAATGAAACGAACAAGCAAAATTTGAAGGCAGTGTTTGATGACATGTGTAAATACACCACGGAAAATGTAACAGAGAAAAAAGGCAAAAAGAAGACAAAGTACTTAGAGGTGAGAATTACACTAAAAACATATACTGAAATGGCAACAGAGTATCAGTTTGATGAGGATAGAACTGCAACACTAAATCAATTAATGAGTGCTTACATAACAAACAATCCTTCTGGTGGAAGCCAGATAAGTGGATTACAGGGAAGTCTTACTTCGCAGGAAATAAACAACATAACAGACAAGATTACAAATCAAACACAAAAGGCTGTTGCTTCATTTGTTTTGTCAAAAGTAGGATATCCTTACAGTCAGCCATTAAGAAACAGTGGAAAAGCATTTGACTGTAGTTCCTTGGCATACTATGCGTGGAAGTCAGCAGGTGTTGACATATCGTTTGGTGGTGGAACAACTGCGGCTGCAGAAGCAGAAGGTCTAAAAGATAAGACAGTGAAGGAAGAAAATATGCAACCGGGAGATTTGATTTTCTACAGTTATACAACCAATGGAAGGTACAAGAACATCAGTCATGTTGGAATTTATGTGGGCAATGGAAAGATGGTTGAAGCCGTGGATGAAGCTCATGGAGTGTGCTTGGGAAATTATCATAATGGTGGATTAGTGATGATATGTAGACCGGGGAAATAAAATATGTAAAATGTGGTTCCAATCTTAACAATTCAACCACATTAGAATTCGACAACATTTCTGACTTTTGATAAAATTATCATGTCAAGGAAAATTGATCAATAACTAAGACAACAAAATAAATGCCTTATTAAAATTCTTGGTTTAATACCGGGAGTTTTAATAGGGCATTTTTTATTTACAAAATTTTGATGGAAAGAGAGGAGTGAACCAGTGAAACAGACAGGAGAAAAATACAAAATTAGAGAAATCAGTTATCTTTTTCAGACACTTGAAAAGGAATGGGAACGTTCCGGAAGAACAGTGACTAAGCGTAAACTAAATCAGGATGCATTGGACATGTTTTCTGAATATTACGTGCGAAAGATAAAGGAATATGAAACAGAGCAGGACAATATCAAAACCAAAACAATTCAGAAGATGGTGAAGGAAATAAAGGAAATGAGCATTCTTTTAAGAATAACAAAAAAGATTTGCACTAAATCAAAAGCTCAGACTACAAAGGATTACATCATTATTGAATTGGACAAGGAAGAAAGGAATTGTTTGGAAAATATTATAGGAAGTGAGGAGTAGCAGATGAATTATAAGATAAAAGTGTACAAGACAAAAAATAATGAATGGAGCACTAAGGCATATGCTTCAGTTACATTTAATAACAGTTTTGTTGTAACAGGAATAATGGTTAGAGAAGGAAAGAACAACAACTTATTTGTAGCCATGCCAAGTTATAAAAGCAGCAAGACAGATGAAAATGGCAAGCCTATATACAAAGATTATTGTAATCCTACTACAAAGGAATTCAGGGATGAACTGTATGGAAACATCATTGATGCTTACATGAATGACAAGAAGGAACTTGAAGTAAAAGGTGCAAGTGACAAGCTTGAATTTGGAATAGCCCTAAAAAGTTTCGGTGGTGATAACATAGAAGCATTAGGACGCATTTATTTTGACAAATGTTTTGTTATCAATAATGTGAAAGTGATACCAAACGAAAAAGGTTCATTTGTGGCAATGCCGTCACAACTTGTAAATAAAGGAAATGGCGAAAAAGAATATGAAGATGTTTGCTTTCCAATAACCAAGGAATTTAGAACAGAATTGTATGACGCAATTTTAAAGGAAAATGACGTTATGAAACAGAAACAGCAGGAAGAATTTCAGAAGATTGATGAAATGGACAAAGATAATTTGCCATTTAGATAGGAGGAGCTTATGAATAAAAATGTATGTGTGATTTTTAGAAATGATGAATTTTTAGAGGACGATGTAAGAGTGGAAATAATGAAGATTATTGCGTGCATTCCTAAACAGGAATTAAGTAATATACATATTTGCATTGACAGCTTGAAAGAAGATAATGACGGTATTAGACGTGAATGGTTAAAACAATTCATAAAGGAAAACTTATTTACAACAAGTAGAATCTATACCAATTCATTAGTAAGTTTTGCGTGTGACGTGACAGAAATAAACATTTTCATAGCATTGATGCATTTGTTTGGAATAAAGATTTATCTGGAAAATGAAGATGAAAGCATATTACCTGATCCGTTGTATGTAGGTGAAATTCAGAAAATAATAAAGAGTAAGTTTAAGGAACATCCAATGTGCATTGCAAAGGCTAATGCAGAGGAAAAAGCATATGTGGTAAATGTTGTGTTAGACATTATAGACAATCTTTGGTTAGGTTATAGAAAGACAGTACAGTAAAATGAAAGTAAAATGAAAATGTTTTTATACTTTACAAATGAAAGAGGAAGTTATATAATGACACTGCAGCAGAAATCGAACACACATTCGAACAAAAGCTGGACTTCTATCCGGAATGAAGTAAGAGAAATGAAAACTTAAACAGAAGGGAGATGAACCAGGTGTCTACAGAAGATTTGAGCAAAAGGCAGACACAAGTATACGACAGCATTGTAGCTCATGTCCAGGAATACGGTTTTGCACCCACCGTCAGAGAGTTGTGCAAATTAACAGGTTTAACTTCCACATCATCTATAGTTGGGCATTTAAAGGCTTTAGAGAAAAAGGGATACATAAAAAGATATCCTACACATCCTAGAGCAATTACAATATTACAGTAGATGTGTGAGATGGAAATTACCGATGTATAAGATCAGCTGAATAACAGGTCATGTGCGTAAAGCTAAACAGGCGCAGATGATGGTTACATAAGGCTTACAAGGAATAGTTTCCCATCCTTTGTGAGTACAAAAATTTAAATGATTAAATATTTGTATAACAAGGAGAAACACAATTGAACAGAATAGATACTAATGGAAAGAATACATTTAATGTAGGAGATGAAGCCTACATTATTGAGAGTAATCGCAGTGTAAAAAAAGTTACAATCATAAAGATAAGTAGAGATTTCTGTACAGTAAGATTTGCTGATACAGATGGAGCAATAGCAGTAAGAGTAAGCAGACTGTATGGTACCCGCAAGATGGCAGAGGAATCACTGCCAAAGAAACTAACAGTTGCAGTCAGACAGGAAGGACCTCGTCCTCCACATAACGTATGGATGTAGTGGAGGTGATTTGGTGATAGAGTTTGAATATGACAAAACAGGGGTCGGCAGACGACTAGAGATGCTTAGGAAAAAGGCTAACAGTTCCAGAGAAAAGGCAGCGGAAGACTTAGACATATCAAAGGATTCCCTGTACGCTTATGAAAAAGGAAAAAGCATCATGAGCGCAGAAGTATTGGCAAAGGTTTGCATCTTATACAATACTTCAATGGACTACTTACTTAATGGTTGTGAATCAGAAAACAATGTTATAATTCCAGAAATAATGATTTCTTTAGGAAAATATAACGTTGAACAGCAGAAACACATGTATGCAGCATTGAGTCATATGATGAAAGTGTTTGCGTAGGGATAGTTTAGAATAAAATCACATTTATGGCGGAGAGGTCATAGATGTGATTTTTATGTTTGTGTACAAGAGTAAATTAATTTTAGTGGTGAGAAATGAAATTAAAGACAGGTATGTATATTAGTATGAAAAAATTATATGCTAACAGTTTAAAGTAAATAAAGTTTATGGTAAGTTGCAATGTATTTTAGGAAAATGTATAATGTCTATATAATATTGAACGTTTTACCTATAGCAAGAGGAGGGGCATATATGAAAAAAATAATATTTTGCAATTTAGATTTATTAAGAAAAAAATTAGATCCAGAAGATTACAAAGATGTTAATCTTAAAAATTTTAAATATGATGTAATGTTACAAAAAAGAGTAATATTTATTAAGAAATGTAGAGAACTAGTGCAGGATTCAAATAATGAAATTTGTTTTTATTCAAGAAAAATGTTTACATTAAATTCATATGAAAAACAATTTAAAAATGCTGGTTATACAGATTTTCACTTTTGGGAACGTAAAAAGGTGGAGGATTTTGTTAAAAAAAACACTGACAAAAATAATTATTTTGTTTTTGTTGGTTCAAAGGATGCAGATTTCTTTTTGGCAGTTAATATGAGGGCATTGCTCATTGTACCCACTTGGTTGCCGTTAGAAGAAAAAACTTCTAGATATGGAATTCACGTTTCTACAGTAACACAGTTAATAAAATTTATATTAGTGTTAAACAATCAGAATGTGTGGTATTCGAGATTGAAAATTGATGAAATTACTACAGCATATTCTTTGATGGATGCAAGATATGTAAAATATGCTGAAAATAAAGAAGAAAAGGAAATGATAGAAAATTTTCAGAAATTATTAAAAGAGGATAAAAGTTATAATTATAGCAGAATATTATTATATCATTTTCTTGCAGGAATGATGAATAGTACAGAATTTGATGATATAGAATTGTTTGGAATGATACCATCTTCAAATTGTGATGTGAATAAGCATGTTTACAATTTTATGACTACAGTGCGATTATTAAAGGGAAAAAGACTTCCAAAGCAATATACAACTGATGTACTAATAAAAGATACAAACTTACTTATAAGACATACAGAAAAACAAAAGGCACATATTGGAAGAAGTAGCAGTGAAAGAATAGTGCTTGGTGCACAGGATGAGTTTGAAACATTGTGTATTAATTCAGATTATAAAAGACGAATAGAAAGATTAAAAAAGGAAAAAAGATTTAATGTAATTATATTTGATGATTATATGACACATGGGAATTCATTTAATGCTGTTAGAAATTTATTAGAAAACTTGGGTGCGGACAAAATCATTTTTGTATCACTAGGATTATTTAGAAATCCATTTCAGAAAAAAGATTATTGTATTTTTGGGGATGTATACAGTGATAGCTATACATTTGAAATTGAGCATACAAGTGTATTAAACAATTTTGAAATAAATAATCATGCTAAAAAAGAAGTGGCAGAATTATGTGAAATTTTCCATTTATAGAAGGATTGAGGAATATTTAATGACTAGATATATTATAGCTTTATCAGAATTGAATATTAAGAATAGTGATATAATAATTCTCTTGCAGAATCATTATGACGATATCAAAAATATGTTTGAAAATATAGGAATATTTGATAAATGTTTAGATTTGGTGGCATATTATGAAACATTTAGTGATAAAGATGCATTGGAAGAGGCACTAACAAAAGCGGATGAAATTATATCAAAAAATGAGATACTTAATATAAAAACTACATATTATGCAGCCAATACGTATCCGAGGGCTTTGATGTTAATAGATAATCCTCCAGCAATTATTTATTACAAAGGTGCAGAATTTTCAGAAATATCTAATATTTCAGTAGCTTGCGTAGGAACAAGAAGACCAACTAAAGTATCATATAATGCTGTAAATTTTTTAGTTCCACAATTAGTTAAGGAAGATTGTTCAATAATTTCAGGATTAGCTTGTGGGGTAGACAAAATATCACATCAGGCTTGTATAAGTTCTAATGGTAAAACTATAGCTGTACTAGCGCATGGTTTAGATATTATTTACCCAAAGAAAAATACTTTGTTAGCAGAAAGAATTCTTAAATCAGGTGGTATTTTAATGTCAGAATATCCTGTTGGAATTGGGGTTGATAAGTATAGGTTAATAAATAGAAATCGTTTGATTGTAGGAATGTCTAAAACAGTTATTATTTTTGAATGTGATGTAAATAGTGGTACTATGCATAATGTGGAGTATGCAATAAAACAGCGTAAAAAAATATTTTGCCCAATTATTGAAAATATCACATCGAAAATGCAGACTGGTACGAAAAAACTGTTAGATGAAAAGATTGCAATAGGAATTAAAGATGGTAGAGATATTGAAGGAATACTAGCATCAGTTGGAAGTTCTAAAGTTGGTAATAAAATGAGTAATATGGATATAAAATATAATTATTTATACACTATACTTTCAATAATTAACAGTACGCAAGTATTAAAGGTAAGTTTGAAAGAATTAAAAATAGATGTGCCAATAAAGGATGATATGTATAATATATTTGTTGAATTATGCAAATGTAATATTCTTAATGTTGACAATCTTATAAAAGTATTGGTTAAGAATAATATAGCTGACATAGAAAAAAAACATATATTTTCTGAGATTTAAGAATTCTATAACATAATTTTATAAAAAAATAAGAAATCTAATGTATGATAAAAAACAACTTCCTAAATGACACAGGAAGTTGTTTTTTATTATTTTTCTAAACGATTATAAAATAATGCTTTTAAAATGGAAGTTGCACTAGAAGTGAGTTCTAATACTGCTAATATTGCTACTAATAGGGTTGCAATAGAGATTGTATTATCATTTAACACTATAATAATGAATAAAGTTATAATTGCTACAGCTAAATTAATAAAATTGATGAAAATAAATATGATATTTAGAAGTGAAAGCTGTCCTCTGTTTATAATAATGTAAATAGTTAATAGAATAAGTAAAGCTGCAACTATGGATGACCCAGTTAATATTCCATGCCAAAGCTTTTGTGGTAATAAGTTATTATTAAAAATATCCATTTAATGTTATTTCCTTTCATAAAATTTCATATACTAACTATAGCATATATTTTGCAATTGAAAATGCTAATCTAATTTTATATTCGAATTTTTGCAAAAAAGGGAACTAAAAACAATTAGTGTGACATTGCTATGTTTAAAAATACGTACTATTTTCATATCCCTTTTCGTATTATCCTCGATTTTAAGTTACCCCGGAAAATTTTACAATAAGTGCATAGTCATTGAGGTACCAACCCAAGGCTTAGCTTACAAATACATAGAACAGGTTTCTACTATATTAATAGTGAATCTGCACTACGCCGTGATTAGTGTGGCTTTGTGGTAAGAGCAGCATTATAGCGAGGCAGATTTATACTGGCGACGGTCAGAGGTAAAGAAACAAATATCGTGTAGGAGATTTAATAAGGCGTTTCTCTGTTGTGAAAACAGTCGATAGACATTCAGACGTGATGACTATGTAGATGTAAGTTACCATTTATAACAAATATCAATTTAAAGAAGGTAACAGGATGAAATATGACAAAATAGAAACAGGAGTTAATTTAAGACAGTTAAGAATAGAAAACAAATTGTCACCGGGAGAAGTAAGTGACATCGTTGATAAAAGCGAATCACATATAATGCAGCTTGAAAGAGGAAGCAGAAACCTTACAGTAGAAATGCTTTGTAAGTTTGCAGATGTATATAATGCAGATCCCAATACTATTCTTGGAATACATACATCAATGTCAGAAGAATTGTATGCAGAATTGAGTATGTTGTCTATGGATATAAGAAATAAGTTATGTTCTAGTTTCTTGGAAATTGTAAAAAGTGTAAAAAACGGACAGAGGTGATTATAAATGACAAAAGGTGCACAAGTAATGATAAGAAATCAGAAAATAGCAAAAAAATTCGTAAGATATGGTGAAGGGGCACAATTATATTCAATGTCCCAAAGTACCTTTGAAAAACTTGCAAAGGAAGCAAAAGCTATATATAAGTACAACAAGTTAGTATTAGTAAATACTGAAAAAATAGATGAATATTTAGAATTGTTTCATGAATTTTAGAAAAAGACCTTTCATTGACACTTGACTTTTTGGAGTACAAAAAGTAAAATATTGGTAAGTGCAGGGAGGTGTATATAATGTCAAAAATGGGAAGACCAAAATCTGATAATCCAAAGAATAAGAAAGTATCTACAAGATTATCAGAAGCAGAGTACGATCGTTTGAAATTATATGCATCTAAGCATTCTCTTACAATATCAGAAGTGATTAACTTGAGTTTAGAATATTTGTATTCTAGCAGAGAGTGAAAATGAAGGGTCTTTTTTGTTTATTTGAAAGGAGACCAATCATGGAAAAGAAACGTAAAGATAGTAGAGGAAGAGTTCTTCGTAAAGGTGAAGCATTTCGTGAAAAGGAAGGTAGATATTCGTATGAATATAAAGATACCTTTGGAAATAGGAAGACAATTTACTCTGTAGATTTATTGAAATTACGTGAAAGAGAAAAACAAATAGAAAGAGACATAAGTGATGGACTCAACATGTATGTAGCTGGGAAGGCAACATTAAACTATTTGTTTGAAAGGTATATGGATACAAAATATAATTTACGAGAAAATACAAAAGTAAATTATAAATATATGTACGACAATTATGTTAGAAATACTATAGGAAAAAGACTGATAGCTGACATAAAATATTCAGACATCGTTTATTTTTACAAAAGTTTAATTACTGAAAAAGGTTTAGAACTTAATACAGTGGATACAATTCATACGGTAATACATCCGGTGTTTTCAATGGCGGTTAGGGATGATGTTATTAGAAAAAATCCAGCTAGTGGAGTATTGGCTGATATTAAGAAAGAGAGTGGTAAAAATAAAGGAATAAGACACGCTTTGACAATAGAACAACAGAGAGTTTTTATGAAATATATGATTGAAGAGGAACAATTTAATCATTGGATTCCAATTTTTACTATTTTATTAGGAACGGGATGTAGGGTAGGTGAATTTATAGGACTTAGATGGGAGGATGTTGATTTTAAACAAAAAGTAATTAGTATAAATCATAGTATAGCGTACGTGTGTTATGGTAAAGAAGATGGTAGGAAGAGCCATTATGCAATATCTTTGCCTAAAACAGAAGCGGGTATAAGATACATTCCAATGACAGACGAAGTATATGATGTATTCAAAGCAGAGTATTACAGACAACAGGAAAATGGCTTTAGTCAGTTTTCAATAGAAGGAATGTCGGGATTTATATTTACAAATCGTTGTGGAAGAATTTATAATCAACAAACTTTAAATAAAGGACTAAAAAGAATATCCGAGAATTATAACCAGAAGGAATTAATAGATGCAAAGAAACAAAAACGTGAACCTATTATTCTACCACATTTTACATGTCATCAATTAAGGCATACTTTTGCAACAAGATTATGTGAAAGTACAAGTAATTTAAAAGCAATTCAAGATATTATGGGACATGCAAATATTGAAACAACAATGGACATATATGCAGAAGCCACAGTAGGAGCAAAACAAAAAGCAATTGAAAATTTATCAAACAATTTAAAACTTTTTTAGAAAGAGAACCTTATTGTTAGGGACGTAAAAAGTGACAAAAGACGTGAAAAGGACGTAATAATAATATTCCTTTATACATTATAATACACTATGATAAGTTTGACTGAATTAGGGAAATAACGATAATACCTTGTAGTATGGGATAATAAGTATAGCATATGATTATTCCCGACAATGAAGAGCTTAGATAGCCCTGTTAAGGAAAATAAGGAAGCTAAGAGTGATGAAGCAGAAAATTGCGACCAGAAAGCGACTGTTGAAGAAAAGATTGATTTTTCAAATGTAAAGATTGAACCTTTATTTGAAGAAGAAGTTGATTTTGAAACATTTAGTAAGTCAGACTTTAGAGCAGTAAAGGTTAAGGAATGTGTTGCAGTACCAAAGAGTAAAAAACTTTTACAGTTTACACTTGATGATGGCACAGGCGTAGATAGAACAATCCTTTCTGGTATTCATGCATACTATGAACCGGAAGAATTAGTTGGAAAGACATTGATTGCAATCACAAATCTCCCACCAAGAAAAATGATGGGAATAGAATCATGTGGTATGTTACTTTCAGCAGTAAATAACCTTAAGGATTCAGAAGATGAGGAACTTCATCTTGTTATGGTTGATAACCATATTCCAGCAGGAGCAAAGCTCTACTAAGATGTAAATATATGAAAGTCAGTTACTCCGTGCCTATGGCACTCCCGTAACTGCCAACTGCATTCGTAATCCGGGCGATTGCCCTGCTTACTCATACAGTTTAGCCTGTCCGATATCCATGAATTCGTTCATGCAAGCATGACTCATTCATGGCTGCCGTTCAGGACTTTCATAGTAAATAGACGGGATGTACTTCATTTGATAAAAAACTAAAAAAACAGCGATTTACATCAAACTTACATCAATTGATGCAGAAATCGGTGCAAGCAAGAAAAAATCGCATAATTAGTGCAATGAGTGGGCAATTCCAATCGGAGTTGCCCATTTTTAAAACAAACAGAAATACAAATCGGAGTTTGAAAAGAGTGTTAAATATGAAATTCCCATTTTATGACGCACCAAATACAGCTACAATAACCTGTTGCCACATATTAGAGAATGGAGAACCTATTTTGTATGTATCACATGATGAAGATGATGGAATGTGGCAATTTCTATGTGGAAAAGCACATGAAACAGACGAAGCAAAGTTAGTATCCTTAAAATCAGTATTCGACTTAGATAATTCTGTTGGTATTCTAAAGGATATGCCTTGCGGTTACTATGCTGAAAGAAAAGCTCAAGATGATGAATGGAGTGTTAGAAAACGGTAACTATCAGCTCGGTCAATTCCAGTTTGCCGTACTCGTTCTTAGCAGGGTTTGGGGCTCCGCACGCCCTAACAAGAATCATCAGCCTTGCGTCCGTAGTCATTTTGTGATACAATATTCCTGACAGGAGGTGTCCCGTATGATGCAGACGTTCGTTCGCCCTTCCCGGGATCTGCGCAACCATTACGCCGAAATTTCGGAAATGCTCAAAGACCACGACCATGTGATTATCACGAATCATGGCCGTGGGGAATCAGTTCTCATCAACATTGAGGACTACGCCAAGTACGAGGAGTTCTTGCACCAGCGGTATGTTGCCGAGGCACTTGCCAAGGCAAAGCAGCAGGCGGCTGACCCCGACACGCAATGGGCAGACCACGAAAGTGTATGGGAGACGCTGGGCAAGCAGTATGACGTATAAAATCAAATATCTGCCCCTTGCTGTACAGGACCTGAACGATATCGCCCGATATCTGTCTGGCTTTTACCCTAAAACAGCTAGCCGCGTACTGAAAGAGCTGCGGGAGAAGATCACAAAATTGGGCGATACCCCGAAAATGTGCGAGATCTACCGCCTCGACCCTGCTTACCGTAGGATGGTCGTTGACCAGTATCTTGTGTTTTACCGCGTCAACGATGAAATAAAGACTGTGGAGGTCCACCGTGTGCTGCGAGGTGCGTGGAATCTGCCGCAGTATCTAGAATAAATCCAGGTTTGCCTGCCCTTGGCAATGCTCTGTCACAAAAGTCCTCAGACGGTTGTCTGGGGCTTTTTTGCTGCGCCATCCACTAACCCACGTCAGAGCAGGACGAGAACCGCATCTGTTTTCCCCGCAAGGTTTTCCATTGCATTTCATAGAAAAGTGTGTTTCAATAAAAAGAGCCATACGGCGATCAGACGCAGTGAGAAGGTGGGTGCAGGATGTTCAAAATTGCGATCGTAGAGGATCAGGAAGAAACACGGGAAAGCCTGAACCGGTTCGTCCGGCAATATGCGCAGGAGCAGGGCCTGCAGGTGGAAATCAGTCTCATCACAGACGGTGCCGAGATCGCAGAGCACTATACGCCGGGATTCGACATCATTTTTATGGATGTGGAGATGCCACGGCTGGACGGTTTTGGAGCGGCCGAAGCCATCCGGGCCGTGGATGCGGATGTGGTGCTGGTCTTTGTGACCAACATGGCACAGTATGCCATCCGAGGCTACGAGGTAGATGCACTGGATTATGTGCTGAAGCCGGTGAACTATTATCAGTTCTGCACCAAGCTTTCCCGCGCCATCCAGCGGGTGCAGCGGCGCAGAGGCGGGCAGGTGGTGCTGCAGCTGGCGGGCGGCGGCATCCAGCTGCTGGACACCGCTGATATCTATTATCTGGAGACCCACAGCCGGATGCTGTACTACCACACTTCCAAAGGCGAGTTCGCGGCACGCGCCAGCCTGCAAAGTGCCGAAAAGCAGCTTGCCGAGTATCATTTTGTCCGCTGCAACCAATGCTATCTGGTCAATCTGGCCTACGTCAAGGGCATTGAAAACGACTTTGCCCTTGTGAAAAACGACCGGCTGGAGATCAGCCGACGGCAGCGCACGGCCTTTCTTACCGCAGTAGCGTCCTACATGGGAGGTGTGCTGTGACCACATCGCTGCTGAACAGCCTGCTCCGGGCGCTGCTGCGCTGGGGCGCGGCGCTGGTCTTTTGTCTGCCTTTGCGGCATCGCTCCCATTTTTGGGCGCGCGCCTGCGGGATGCTGCTCCCGCTGCTTTTGCTGGCGCAGCTGCTGGACCCTCTGGCACAGTCCACAACACTGTGGCAGCAGCAGCTCCTGCTGCTAGTACTTTACATCTCCTTTTTTGCGCTGCTGGGCGGGATGATCTATCTGTGTACGGATATCAATAAAAAAGGTGCCCTGTACTGCGCAGTATGGAGCCTGCTCATCGCGCAGTGCGCCTACGAGAGCTGGTGCTTTCTGGAGCTGCAGTTTACCCGGTATGGACACCCGCTGAACATGGCTTCCCCTTGGGCGGTTCTGGTACAGCTGCTGTCCGGGGCGGTATTCTTTGCGGCGGTGTACATCCTGCTGGCACGGCAGCTTCCTTATAAAGGAGAATACAACATCGGGCCCCGGCAGCTGTTCAGCGCGTTCTTCATTGGCATCCTGTTCATGGTGCAGGCCGCCGTGCTGGACAATGCCCGCGCCGAACAGACTCCGCTGAGTCTTACCGTTACCATTCTGATCGGGCAGTTCTATTTTATCACCCTGCTGTATTTCCAGAGTGAGCTGTTCAAGAAGTCTGCCATGGAAAAAGAGATGAGTGAACTGAATCTGCTGTACGAGCGTCAGCGTCAGCAGTATCAGGTGGCCCGGCAGAACGTGCAGATCATCAACAAGCGCTGCCATGAGCTGAAAGTGCAGATTGCCAATCTCCGCAAGCTGTCGCCCGAAGAGGTACCGCCGGAGCGCATTGATGAGGCCGAGCGCGCAGCCCGCCTGTATGACGCGAACCGCAACACCGGCAACGAGGTGCTGGATGTGGTGCTGACCGAGAAGAGTCTGCTGTGCGAGTCCCGGGGCATCCAGCTGAATGCTGTGGCAAACGGCAGCTGTCTGGGTTTTTTTGAAGCGGGGGATCTGTACGCAATGTTTGCCAATGCGCTGGATCACGCCGTGGAAAGCGCGGTGCAGGTCTCCCGGCCGGAGTGCAGGGTCATCGATCTGCTGGTCTGTGTGCGGCAGGGTTTTGTGGTGGTGAACATCATCAGCCCGCTGCGCCCGCCGGAACAGCAGGCAAGCCGCTCTGCACAATACGAGCTGAAGGTGATCCGTCGCATCGTGCAGAAGTACAAAGGCACTTTGACCTTGGAAGAGCAGGGAGAGTTTTTTGCGGAAAAGATCATCTTTCCGCTGCAAAAATAAGTTAAGAAAACGGCAGGGGCCGCAGAAGTTCCGGAAACGGAAGGACTGCGGCGGTTTTCTTTTTGCGGCTTGTTGGATACATCTGCTTGTGAAAAACTTACAAATATATCAGTTCACATTTGGCAGTCCAAAACCGAATGCGCACGCAAAACGACCGATTTTCGCACGCATCTTGCGAAATACGGCCACTCTGATAAAATAATGACAAAGAGCAAAAAACGAAAAAAATCACTGTACCACAGCAAAAACAGGAGGAATCGGATGCGTAGTATTGCAAAGCTCATGAAGGACTGGCAGTTCACCGGCCCGAACGGCGTTACCACCGCCGTAGAGCTGCCCCATACATGGAACGCCAGGGACGGTCAGGACGGCGGCAACGATTACTGGCGGGGCTGCTGCACCTACTGCACCCGCTTTGCAGCACCGGTGTACGACCCGGCACAGCAGCAGGTGTGGCTGCAGTTCGAGGGTGTCAACGCCAGCGCCGCCGTGCTGCTGAACGGTCAGCAGCTCTGCACCCATGACGGCGGCTACTCCACCTTCCGGGCAGAGGTCACGGAGCTGCAGGCAGAGAACCAGCTCACGGTGCGGGTGGACAACAGCGTCAACGACCGCGTTTACCCCCAGAAAGCGGACTTCACCTTCTACGGCGGCATCTACCGGGATGTGAGCCTGCTGGTGGTGAACAAAAACCACATCGCACTGGGACACTTTGGCGATACCGGCGTGAAGATCACCCCCACCCTGAAAGAGGGCAGCGCCGACATCCGGGTAGAAACGCTGGTGGAAGGCAGCGGCACCGTGACGGTGGAGCTGCTGGATGCCGAGGGCCGCACCGTTGCAAAGGGCGAGGGCGAAAATACTTTCCTCCATCTGGATGCTCCCCACCTGTGGAACGGCGTGAAGGACCCATACCTGTACACCTGTGTCGTCCGCTTGCTGCAGGACGGCAAGCCGGTGGATGAAGTGACCACCAAGGTGGGCCTGCGCAGCTTCTCTGTGGATGCAAAGAAGGGCTTTTTCCTCAACGGTAAGCCCTACCCTCTCCACGGTGTGTCCCGCCATCAGGACCGCAAGGGTCTGGGCAACGCCATCACCCGAGAGATGCACGATGAGGACATGGCGCTGATCCGGGAGCTGGGTGCAAACACCGTCCGGCTGGCGCACTACCAGCACGACCAGTATTTCTACGACCTGTGCGACCAGTACGGCATGGTGGTCTGGGCAGAGATCCCCTACATTTCCGAGCATCTGCCCAATGGCCGGGAAAACACCATCAGCCAGATGAAGGAGCTCATCCACCAGAACTACAACCACCCCTCCATCGTCTGCTGGGGTGTGTCCAACGAGATTACTATTTCCACCAAGGACAAGGCGGATATGCTGGACAACCACCGGGTGCTCAACGAGCTGTGCCACAAGATGGATTCCACCCGCCTGACCACGCTGGCCTGCTACGCCATGTGCGGCCCCTTCAACCCGGTGGCCCACATCACTGACCTGGTCAGCTGGAACCTGTACCTGGGCTGGTACGTTCCGGGCTTTATCCTGAACGACCTGTGGATGGGCTTCTTCCATCTCTGCTTCCCCAACCGCCCGTTCGGCTACAGCGAATACGGCGCGGAGGGCATGCCCAACCTGCACAGCACACACCCCCACCGCGGCGACCACACCGAAGAATACCAGGCCAAGTACCATGAGTACATGCTGCGCTGCTTCAAGCGCCACCCCTGGATGTGGGCCACCCACGTTTGGAACATGTTTGACTTTGCTGCAGACGCCCGTGACCAAGGCGGCGAGCCGGGCATGAACCACAAGGGCCTTGTGACCTTTGACCGCAAAACCAAGAAGGACAGCTTCTATCTGTATAAAGCATGGTGGAGCGATGAAGCCTTTGTGCACATCTGCTCCAAGCGCTTTGTGGAGCGCACCGGCAGCACCGCTACCGTAAAGGTTTATTCCAACCAGAGCACCGTTGCCCTGTATGTAAACGGCAACAAGGTAGGCGAGCAGACCGGCGAGCATGTTTTCACCTTCAAGGTTCCCCTGAACGGCGAACTGCACATTCAGGCCGTGGCTGGTGACCGCACCGATGAGTCCGTCATCCGCCATGTAGATACCCCCAACCCGGAGTACAAGCTGCACAAAACCAAATCCAAGAGTGCAAACTGGGTATAATCTATTTTGAACACTCTGTATTTTGTTCTTGCTTAATACAGTTTGTTATAGAGCATTTTCTAACAGGAGGAGAACACAATGAGTAAGAAACCCAAAGTTGGGATGTGGTCCGGCCTGACCGCCGTTACCGCCGTCCTGACCGCAGGCGCCATTGTAGGCACAACGGTTGCGTTCCATTATACGACCACCGTTAATAACTACCTGGACGCCGACACCTACAAGATCATCAAGGGCGACAGCGACGAAGACACTGAGTACTTCAAGAGCGATTTCACCTCTGATGAAGAGCGCGAGTCCTATGAGGCTGAGCTGTGCGCACAGGTTGAAGCCGAAGGCGCAGCCCTGCTGAAGAACGACAACAACGCCCTGCCCCTGGCAAGCGGCGCAAAGGTCAGCCTGTTCGGCCACGGCTCCGTGGACCTGATGTACGGCGGCACCGGTTCCGGCTCCGTTGACACCAGCAAGGCTCCCAACTTCAAGCAGGCTCTGGAAGATCAGGGCATCCAGGTCAACAGCACCCTGTGGGATCTGTATTCTTCTGACGATATGATGAAGAACTACAGCCGCATCACCCCGGCTGCCATCTCCGATACCCTGGAAGCCAACACCCAGTACGCTGTGAACGAAGCTCCCTGGAGCAAGCTGTCCAGCGCCGAGTCCAGCTTTGCTGACTACGGCGATGCTGCTATCGTCGTGTTCTCCCGTTCCGGCGGCGAGGGCGCTGACCTGCCCAGTGGCGAAAACGGCACCAATGATTCCTGGATCAAAGGCCAGGAGGGCGACGGCAACTACCTGGCCCTGTCCGCTGAAGAAAAGGAACTGCTCCAGAACCTGAAGACCCTGAAGGACAACGGCACCTTCAAGAAGATCATCGTTCTGGTCAACTCTTCCAACGCCATTGAGATGGATTTCCTGAACCCGGAGATCTGCGGCGAGGATTACGGCATCGATTCCGCTATGTGGATCGGCGACGTGGGCCAGACCGGCATCAACGGTGTTGCCCAGCTGCTGGCTGGCGAGGTTAC